>OAUG01000601.1_pt1 | contig 10127 bp, 9 predicted proteins | sample 1476141 | NCBI WGS metagenome assembly OAUG01 (sample SAMEA2580007, study PRJEB22360) | human gut metagenome | biome: human gut; feature: human-associated habitat; material: faeces | place: Denmark | collected 2008/2010 | reverse complement strand
TTTCCGCAACTGCCGTCACGCCCGAAAAGGCATTCACTAGCAAAGAACCACATAAGCCAATAGCTGCAAGACGTTGCCATTTATTTTGCTTCATGTCGTCCCTTCTTTCTATGTACCATTGCTACAAGGCCAAGTACGATGAAGCCAAGTATGCTAAGATTTGCCTGCCGCTTACTCCCTGTGCGCGGTAGCTGTTTATTGCCAGTGGTAATGGCGCCTTGACCACCTGCCATACCTTGATTAGTGCTCGTCTGTCCTGGTCCTTTCCCCTTGGGACTTGCCCCTGGTTGATCTGTTTTCGGTGAGGGCTCTTCTTTCGGGGGTGCCTTTTTGTAAAATTCAATCCCCACCGAACTAGAACCACGTTCAGACGCTTCAACATTTATAAAAAAACTAGGGGAAAATAGTAGGAACACAATCATTAAATAACGCTTTTTTTCATTTAAAAACCTCCTTTTAATTCAACAACAGATTTGAGTTTCTCTACAATTACTGCTCAAACCACCTTTTTTCATATCTCTATAATAACAAAGAAAAAGCTTTCCAAAACACCATTATTTTCCATTTGACAACCCTATTTCCCACAAAACCCTTATATAACAAGCGTTTCGTGCTTTGTTATTTAAAATTATCCTTTGAAAATGATTGTCGAAACACGTTTATCCTTTAGAAATCGCCTTTAATTTCTTAAATTTTTGCTAACCAAACCTCAGAAAAGCTCACAATGTTAGTTTTCGATACTAACATTGTGAGCTTTTCTCATTTTTGACGATTAGATAATTCGATAAAATAACACTAAAACACAAAATGCTGTCTGTTTCTCTTATTGGGCAACAGCTAATTGGTACAATGGCAGGAGTTGTTGATAGGTTGCCAACATATAAGCTCGTGCTTTTTCAGGGTTTTGCCACAAAGCACTATCTTTGGGAATGATGCGCCCAATTTCAAACTCACCTTTTTTTACATCTCTAAAACGAGTTAAGGCTTTTTCTAAATCCGTGTCTGGTAGCGGAGTAATTTGAGGAACCGTGTGATCCAAAGAAACATACGTATCTTCTGGTAATGCTTGGAATAATTGCTGATTCTCTAAAAAGGCTTGCGCAATCTGCTTTTCATTTTTAGGATTATCAATAAATGACAACCACATAAACACATAGTCGCCCCAAATGCCTAATTGAAAATGCGGCTGCATTTTATAGCCGCGCTTATTCGGACTGAGTGCGGACCAAGTATTTTCTGGTGGATACACGGTGCGACGGCGATGTTGCGCAATATGGACAAACAACTCCGTTCCTAGTTCAGGCGCTAGTTGTTCGGCAAAATACGTGTCTAATTCTTGAAAAATCGGTTGAATTTGCGCACGGATAACCGCCATTCGTTCATCTAATCCAGCAACTTCAAAGGCTGCGAATTCTTTTTCTGTAAACATCAACATTTCTCTAATTCCTCTCTCAACTTGTCTTACGCTTCTATTTTTGTCGATTTTGCCATGTTTCCAGTGTCATCCCACGATAAACCTCTGTGACAATTTTCCCTTTACTAATTCGGGCATTGGGCAGTGTTCCTTCGTAGGTAAAACCAATTTTCTCCATGACACGACCAGAAGCTGGATTGTCTTGATCATGTAAAGCAAAGATTCTCATGAGTTTCATTTTTGCAAAACCCAGTTCAACTAACGCCGTCGCGGCTTCAGGCATGTAGCCATTGCCCCAAAAGGCACGGTTCAAGACATAGCCTAATTCTCCAATATTATTGGTTTCATTGACCCGCAAATCAATCGTGCCAATCATTTTGCCCGTTTCTTTCACTTCAATCCCATATTTTCCTAAAGGTTCCCCCATAAAATATTTCGCAATACTGGCTCTTGTTTCTTCTTTGGTTTCATTTTTAGGAAACACAAAACGCGTCGTTTCTTCATCTGAAGCATATTCAAATAAATCATCTGTATCTGCTAATGTCACTGGTCGTAAATGCAATCGTTCCGTTTCCAATTGTTGGTTTTCTGCAAAAATCAATGGATAATTCATGAGCAAAACTCCCTACTTTTCTACATACTTTACCGAAAAACAGCGAAACACGCAAGGAAAATCGGCATTTCCCTTACGTGTTTCTTTAATTAGCGTTTAAGCGAATGATGGCAATGATCGTCTGAACAGCTTTGGCCATTGATTCAACGGTAATGAATTCATATTGCCCATGAAAATTCTCGCCACCTGTAAATAGATTAGGCGTGGGAATGCCCATGAAAGAAATCTTAGAACCATCTGTCCCGCCACGAAATGGTGTGATGATTGGTTCAATGTCACAACTTTCCATTGCTTGGACGGCCAATTCTACAGGAGTCCAATCTTTTTCGATGATTTCCTTCATATTATAGTATTGGTCTTGGAAAGTAATTGTTAGTCTGGGTTTATCCGCCAGCGCATTTAAACGTTGGACTTGTTTTTCCAAAAATTGCTTTCTCGCTTGAAAGTTTTCTTGATCATGATCCCGAATGATATAGACAAGTTCTGCTTTTTCAATACTTCCTGTAAATTTATTGAGTAAATAAAATCCTTCATTTCCACGTGTTTGTTCTGGTACTTCCTTTTGCGGCAGTGATTGATCAAGTTGTTCGCCTAATTTAATGGCATTTACTAACGAACCATAGGCCGTTCCCGGATGGACACTGGTTCCCTCAATTGTTATCACAGCTTGAGCAGCGTTAAACGTTTCATACTCGAAATGCCCCACGCGGCCACTGTCGATTGTATACGCAAAAGCGACTGGGAAGTTCGGCGCATCAAATTGATCGGCCCCGCGTCCAATCTCTTCATCTGGACCGAAGGCAAGCCAAACATCGCCCCGCGCTACTTCTGGATGTGCCAAAAAATACTCAACAGCAGCTAAAATCTCGACAATTCCCGCTTTGTCATCTGCTCCTAAAAGTGTTGTTCCGTCTGTAGTAATCAACGTTTCCCCTTGATACTCTTTTAAATTGGGAAATTCAGCAACCGATAAAACGATGCCTTGTTCTTGATTCAAGAGGACATCTTGACCATCATAATTAGTGATGACTTGGGGATGGATGTTTTCTGCTGAAAAATCCGCCGTATCCAGATGTGCAATCAAGCCGATACTCTTCGCTGCAGGTTGGTTACCAGGCAACCGTGCCGTTAAAAAGCCGTTTTGTTCGTTATAATGCACATCGGCCAAACCTAATTCATGAAGTTCTGTTTCAATCATTTTGGCTAAAACCACTTGACCGACCGTCGTCGGTGTGGTTTGACTGTTGGCATCTGAACGGGTGTTAACTTTCACGTAAGTTAAAAATCGTTCGACTAATTTTTCCATTTTTTACTCCTTCTTCCTGAATCATTCTGTTAAATAGGCATTGCGCAAGTGGAAATAATCCCCATACAAGTGATAACTAATGCCTTTCAATTTAGGATTGATTAAATAATTTGAGGCACTTTGATACAGCGGTACTTGGGCAGCATCTTGGTTCAGCAAGATGTCTTCCGCTTCTTTGTATTCTGCAAACTGTTTCTCTGGATTATTGGCATTAATCGTTCGTGCATCTTCTACCAGTTGGTCGTATTTGGCATTATGATAATTGCCATAATTGTAACTTGATTCTCCTGCATATAAGTTAAAGTAAGAGTCTAATTCACTACTGCCGGCAATCCATCCTGAAAGAGACAACTCATAATTTTTTTCACGTCGTGATTGGTTCACATTATTACTTGGTTGCGATGAAATGGTAATTTCTAAACCTGGCAGATTTTCTTGCAACTGACTTTGAACATATTCCGCAATTCGTTTTCCTTGATCTGTATCTGCCGCTAGCAAGGAAAGTTTCACTTTTTTACCGACATCCGCCTGGGCTTTCGTCCATTCAGCTTGAGCTTTTTTGATGTCATTTTTCAAATATTCGCCACTGTAAGCTCGGAAATCTTCATCTGTTTCTGGGTTCGCATAAAGTTTACTTGGAATCAATCCGTTGAGGGGTTTTGACCCATCATTTAAGACACTTTGTGTTAAGGCTTCTTTATCAATTGCTTGGCCAATCGCTTTTCGTAAATGAACATTCGCTAATGGCGTTCCTTCTTTTTTGTTGAAATCTAAGAAGTAGTTGGCCACATCTGGATGACTGACATAGCCTGGATCCTCTTGATATTGTTGAACATATTGTCCGTTAATGCGAACTAAGTCTAGTTCATTCGCTTGATATAAATTAATCCCAGTATTATCTTCTTTGATTGTGCTAACCGCAACTTCTTCCAGTTTCACTTGATCCGCATCATAGTATTCTGGATTTTTTTTCAATGTCCAAGTATCTGAAGTCGCATCCCAATTGGCTAGCGTAAATGGCCCGCTATAAAGTAAATGTTCACTATCCAAGGCGTAATCTTTACCTTGCGCTTCGACAAATTTTTGATTTTGTGGCGCTAACCAAGCAATCGAAACGACTGCTAAGAAGGAAGGTTGGGCCTGTTTTAATTCAACAATGAATTCTTTGTCATTAGGGGCTGAAATCCCTAATTCATCGACTGACTTTTCACCGTTGCGTATTTCAAAACTATTTTTAACACTATCTAGTAAATAGGCATTCGGTCCAATCGTCGCTGGTGTCACCAGTTTTTTCCAAGAATAAACAAAATCTTGGGCCGTGATTGGCTCGCCGTTACTCCACTTAATCCCTTCCCGCAAGGTAAAGTGGTACTTGCGCCCATCGTCACTAATCTTGACATCTTTTGCTAGAGCTGGCACCGTGGCACTATCATCATCAAACCGATACAGGCCTTCAAATAAATGTTGCGCCATTGTAAAGGTATTTTTATCTGTTGTTTGTGTTGTATCCAATGTTGAGATTGGTGCAGGTGAACTAATACTGATTTTTTGTTCAGCTGCTAAATTTCCCGAATCTACTTTCTCTGCTGCTTCTTTGGTTCCGCCACATGCGGCTAAAAGAAACCCTGTTGCAATCAAACCTACTACTTTTTTCCCCAATTTCATGTTGTTGCCCCCTCATATTTTTTAAACAAATAAAAAAAGCATTCGTCCTAAAAAGGACGAATGCTTATGCAATCGCGGTACCACCTTTGTTGATCTCTTCGCTAAAAAAGATCCGCTCGTTTCCAGTACAATCATACTGTAGCGCTATAACAGGCGCACCTGAATTGGTTTAAGCAAACGGCTTCAACCAACCTGTTCAAAGGCCATTTTCCCCTTTAACGTCACTACCTCTTCTCACCAAACGAGGCTCTCTGCAAGCTATTTTAAAAAGTACTTTCCTTCTCATCACATTTTGTTCTTTTATTTGTTTCATCAATCATACTGATTTACGGATAGTTTAGCAAACATTTTCGAGGCCGTCAACCACATTTTTAATTTAAAACTTTTTTGTTTTTCATCAAGAAGGTCGGGACAGAAGTGTTTAGCTCCGAGAAATAAGAAGAAATTTCCGAAAATTGTTCTTTAATTTTTGGAGAATTTCGGCTTATTTCCGAAGGAGTTGCTTTTGTTCCCGCCGTTTATCAGCTTTTAAGCCTAGGACAAAAATCCAAAGTGATTTTTGTCCTAGGATTTTTTTTACTCTAATCCTTTTTTAACATCTTCTATCATCAAATGCATTGATTCTAATCCACCACCGCTTAGATACCAAACATCTGGTTGAAGCATAATGACTTTATCATTTTTACCAGCATCGGTTTTTTGAATCAATTCGTTTGCAGCGACGTTATCTTTTGAATCGTCGCCACCAATTGCTTTGGTGCGATCTACCACAAAGAGAATCCCAGGATTTTTTTCTAAAACATATTCGTAAGAAACACTTTGCCCATGAGTGGAAGCTTCAATCTTATCGTCTGCTGCTTTGAAGCCAAATGTATCATGAATTAAACCGAAACGAGAGCCTTTTCCGTAAGCGGAAAGTTGTCCTTCGTTAACTAACACAACAAGCGCATTATTCGCGCTAGCTTCTGCTTGTTTTTTCACGTCAGCAATTTCTTTTTCTAAGCCAGTTATTTTTTCTTTAGCTACCTCTTCTTTATCAAAAATAGTGCCTAACGTTTCGATATTTTGTTTCGTTGATGCCCAAGGATTTTTGGCATCTACAGCTAAGTAAATGGTTGGCGCAATGGCTTTTAATTGTTCTTGATAATCTTGTTGACGACCAGAAATAATAATCAAGTCTGGTTTTAGTTGATTGATTTTTTCTAAATCTGGTTCTTTAATGCCGCCTGCTGATTCAACTTTTTGGTATTTTTTCAAATACGCAGGGATATTTTTGGTTGGCGCACCTACCACGCGGTCACCGACACCTAGTGCGTCCATTGTATCCAAGGAACCATTATCAAAAACAACGACTTTCTGAGGATTTTTGGGAACGGTTAATTGACCATTGGTGTCTTTGACTGTAACTTCCGTTTTGGCTGTTGTTTCCGTTGTTGCAGAATCTGCTGTTTTTTTATTTGTTTGACAAGCACTTAACATTAACAGTCCCATCATTGAAACTGCCATCATTGCTAAAAATTTCTTTTTCATTCTTTTCCTCCAAAAACGTTATTTTTAAATTGCCCGATTTAGTGATAAAGACAAAAGCGTTTTCCTTCAATTTCACAAATCCGGATATTCATTTCATAAAGATCATTTAAAATACTTGTTTGAATAACTTCTTCTGTTGCGCCATGCGCATAGAGCTTTCCGCCTTTCATGGCGACAATTTCATCTGCATAGCTTGCGGCAAAATTAATATCATGTAGAACAATCAGAATCGTTTTTCCTAGTTCATCCACTAAGCGTTTAAGAATCTGCATCATTTGAACCGCATAATTCATGTCGAGGTTATTTAAGGGCTCATCCAATAAAATATAATCGGTATCTTGGGCTAAAATCATGGCAATATACGCCCGTTGTAATTGGCCCCCAGAAAGGGTATCAATGTATTCTTCCGCCATTTCAGTTAAGCCCAATTGTTCCAGTGCTTCTGTTACTTTTTCGTGGTCAGCGCTTTTTAAGCGACCTTTGGAATAAGGAAAACGACCAAAATTGACCAGTTCTCGCACAGTTAATTTAAGTTGTACACCGTTGGCTTGTTTTAAAAGGGCAATTTTTTGTGAAAAAGCCGATTGCTTCCAGGTTTTTACTTCTTGCTTGTCCAGATAAATTTCCCCGGTATCTTTGGGAATTAAGCGACTCATCATGGCTAGCAGCGTGCTTTTCCCAGCGCCATTTGGTCCAATAAAGGCCGTTAATTTGCCTTCAGAAATAGGTAAATCAATGTCTGAAACGACAAATTTATCGCCATATTTTTTTGATACATCACTCATCTGGATCATGTGCGTTGCTTCCTTTCTGCAATAATTTTCCATATAAAATAAACGCCCCCAACAAATTGAATCACGACACTGAGCGGGGTATTCAAATGAAAGACCTGTTCAACCATCAATTGACCGAACACCAGTAAAAAGACTGCTATTAAACTCCCTGCCACAAACAGTTCTCGGTGGCGATAGGTTTTCATGAATTGATAACTCATATTGGCTACGATAAAACCTAAAAATGTAATCGGTCCCACTAATGCTGTTGATAAGCCGACCAGACTACTGATCAAACACAACAACACTAATTGAAACTGATTCACAGCAATCCCCAAATTCTGGGCTTGATGGTTCCCTAAATGTAAAACGTCTAAACGGTAACTTTCCCGCCAAAGTATCCCACAAATCATGAGTACCGCCACACCAACGAAAACGAGATACTGACTATTGACGTTACCAAAACTGGCAAACAACTTTCCTTGGAGTAAGTCGTATTCGTTAGGATCCATAATCACTTGTAAAAACGTACTAATACTACTGAAAAAAGTACCTAAAATCATGCCAATCATCAATAATAAAAATAAATCGGATTGATTTTTGCGTAATAGAAAATACGATAAACTAGTACTTAAAAACACCATTAAAAAGACGTTCATCAAAAACGACCCAAGACTTACTTGACCTAACGCTTGTGCGCCTCCTAAAAGAAAAAATAACACCGTCTGCACAAAGACGTACAAGGAATCCATCCCTAAAATGTTTGGCGTTAGGAAATGATTTTGCGTGACTGTTTGAAAACTAATAGTTGAAAAAGCCGCAGCGATTCCGACAAAAATAAAAGCCAATAACTTTTTGCCTCGTAACGCCAAAGCAAAGGACCAATTGCCATACGTGTTATAAGTTAAATAACAAAGGCTCACAATTACTACGGCAGCTAAAAGCAAAAGTAATGAAAGCCATTTTTTTAAAGGCCGTTTCATTGTTTGCGCCCCCTTAGTAATAATAAAATGAACAAAATGCTCCCTAATGTTCCGACAACCACGCTGACAGGAATTTCATAGGGGGCAATCAATACTCGTGCTAAAATATCACAGATTAACAAGAACAAACTCCCGCAAATCCCAGTTAACCACAAGGTATTTTTCATATGGTCGCCATAACGTAAAGACACGAGATTAGGAATCACAACCCCTAAAAACGGAATATTCCCCACCATCAATAAAACGATGGCACTTGCTAAAGCAACCAGCGTCAAACCTAAAAACTGAATTCGCTGGTAATGGACGCCAAGACTATTTGCAAATGCTTCACCCATACCAACGACAGTGAAACGATAAGCAAATAAATAAATAACAAACCACAAAGGAATCATTAAGAATAACCATTCATAATTCCCTTTCATAACTGTGGAAAAATTTCCTTGTAACCAAGCAGACATATTTTGAACCAATTGGTATTGATAGGCAAAAAATGTGGCAATTGAACCTAGAATGTTACCAAACATCACGCCCACCAAAGGGACCATCACTTGATTCTTACTTGGTAATAATCGAATGAGCGCTAAGAATAACAAGGTCCCGCTTAGCGCAAAAATAAAAGCAATTGCCGTTCGATAGAGAAACGGAGCTGTTGGGAAAAATAACATTGCGACTAAAATACCCAACCTTGCACTATCGGTTGTTCCAGCGACACTTGGAGCGACAAATTTATTTTGTGTGAGTTGCTGCATAATCAAGCCAGAAATACTCATCGTACTACCAGCAATGATTAAACTCAACGTGCGGGGAACACGGGTGGTAAATAAAACAAATTGTTGCTGCGCATCTAATTGAAACAACTGAGAAAGTGCAATGTCCTTCACCCCTATCACTAATGACAATAAACTGAAAAGTAATAGTAGAACAAACAAACCAATCTTTTTCATGAGAAAACTCCATTTTTATTTAATTGAGAATGATTCTCATTCTTAATTACAGTGTATGAGAAAACCATCACAAATGCAACCACTTTTTTTCCTTTCTTAAAAACTTCTTCTCAAGCCGACTGACCAACGACTTATCTAAGATATGCTATAATGGAGGGAAACGTTATGAAAGGAGTGTTACTGAATGGCGAATGATGACTTACAACAACGTCTGGATAAAGGAATGTACGGTACGCCCCTCGTCAATCCTGAAGAACAACACAAATATATGGGTACATTTCGTGAACGCTGCCGTCTCTCCATGACCGTCGCTGAAATGAAAGATACACAGAATCAACAACATTTATTAGAAGAATTAGCGAAGCATCCTGAAGTTACAGTACTTTTAAATGGCGAAATCTCTTCTGACCTGCAAAGTACCTATATTAAATTATTAAATCAGCATGGCGCAACCTTTAAGATTGTTAACAATTTTGTGGAGAACAACCCTGACTCTCTCGGCTTACTGTTAGCTGAAAAACATGCAGTCGATGAACCTGTGATTGACGTTACAGAAAAATATCCTCAAGCAACCGAAACGCCAAAAGAAGAGCCAACAGCTAAAAAAGGCTTCTGGCAAAAACTATTTCACTCATAAAAAGCTCAAGAAAAGTTATGAGTCATTGGATTGTTTAAACATAAGTTATGAGCGCTTCCATTTATAATAGAATTGTGCTATTATAAAGATGAAAAAGAGAGGTATGCGGGTACATACCTCTCCTTTATACCAGCGCCAGTTATAAGAACTGGTGGCTTACTGAGTTAAATTTTTGTTACTATTTAACCGTTCGGCCTGTCAAGCTTATGAACGGTTATTTTTTATTGTTTTTCGTTGCTTCAAGGATACCGAAAATCAGTAA
>OAUG01000596.1_pt1 | contig 10319 bp, 7 predicted proteins | sample 1476141 | NCBI WGS metagenome assembly OAUG01 (sample SAMEA2580007, study PRJEB22360) | human gut metagenome | biome: human gut; feature: human-associated habitat; material: faeces | place: Denmark | collected 2008/2010 | reverse complement strand
TTGTTCGCCAACGTGCGCAGATGTGCCGATGCGGACGAGAACCTGAACGAGACGCTGCAGCGGGTGTTCAAGAATATCGAGGGTTCAGCCATCGGCTCCCGCTCGGAATCCAGTCTGCGCGGCCTGTTCGACGATTTGGACCTGAACAGCCGCAAGCTCGGCGATACCGTGGTGGAACGTAACGCTAAATTGGTGAAGGTGCTCAACGCCATCGGTAATCTGGACTTGGGCACGGAGAGCTTTGCGGACAACACAATTGATGCGTTCGGTGACGCGTATGAGTATCTGATGACCATGTACGCGGCGAACGCCGGCAAGTCCGGTGGCGAGTTCTTCACACCGCAGGAGGTCAGCGAGCTGCTGACCCGCATCGCCACCCACGGCAAGAGCGAAGTGAACAAGGTCTACGACCCGGCGTGCGGTTCCGGATCCCTGCTGCTGCAATCCATCAAAGTGCTGGGCAAGGATAAAGTCCGGCAAGGGTTTTTCGGCCAGGAGAAGAACCTGACCACGTACAACCTGTGCCGCATCAACATGTTCCTGCACGATGTGAACTACGACCATTTCAACATTGCCTACGGTGACACGCTGATCAATCCACAGCACTGGGATGACGAACCGTTCGAGGTAATCGTGTCCAACCCGCCCTACTCCACCAAGTGGGAGGGCGACGACAACCCCACACTGATCAACGATCCGCGATTCGCCCCGGCCGGCGTGCTTGCACCGAAGTCGAAGGCCGATCTGGCGTTCACCATGCACATGCTCTCCTGGCTGGCGGCCGACGGCACCGCGGCCATCGTCGAGTTTCCCGGTGTGCTCTACCGCGGCGGCAAGGAACAGAAAATCCGCAAATACCTGCTGGAGAAAAACTTCATCGACGCAGTGATTCAACTGCCGCCGAACCTGTTCTTCGGCACTTCCATCGCCACCTGCATCATCGTGCTCAGGAAATCGAAGAACGACGACAGCGTGCTGTTCATCGACGCGTCGGAACGGTTTGTACACGTCGGCAACCAAAACCAACTTTCACCCGACGACATCGCCGCCATCATGGACGCCTATGTAAAACGCGAACCCGTTGAGCATTTCTCCGCCGTCGCCTCGCTTGAAGACATCCGTAAGAACGATTACGTGTTGTCGGTCAGCAGCTACGTGCAACCCAAAGACACGAGAGAGAAGATCGACATCACCGCACTCAACCGGCAGATCTCCGACATCGTGGCACGAGAGAACGAACTCCGCACCCAGATCGACGCCATCATCGCGGATTTGGAGAGCTGAAATGGTTGAAGCGTTTCAGGCACAGGGCTATTTTGGTAGGACACAGTATCTTCCCGAAATCCCTGTGGCATGCAGTCAAGAGTTCGACTTCTATCGCTGCGTTGAATTCAGTCACTCGATGTACGGGAAAACAGTTAGCGAATTGCATGCGGGGAATCTGAGATTGCCTTCCGGTGGGCGCTATAGTAGCGTATTCGGCAATCAGCGCTTGTCTTATTGGTCGAGCAGTGCGGAAACAGCAAAAGCTGAAATTAGAAAACACGGCGCTTCGTCTGATGTGATTCTGTTCAAAGCGTACGATGATGCGACCAGCACATGGCCTACCTTGATGGATCAAGAACCATTGGTTCTTGTGGATGCTCGTGATCTCGAGATACAAGCGATAATCGACAAGGTCGATAACGCTGCGCCGCTAAACAAAGCTGAATTGGAATTGCTTAGGATGATCAAGGCCCAGGACCCTGATTGTCTTGTCTATAAGTCCCATGCCCGCGCCGGTGGGGAGAATTACCTTTTTTATGAAAAAGGATTCAATAAGTTAGCACTTCGCGAAGTCCGATTATCGCTGAATGGCGGAAGGAACCGAAATTCTGTTGCTTGCGCCGTGTCATCTGACTATTCGCCAGTGCTGGAAGCATACGGATGCTATTTCAGTCCTATTGCGCGTATAGGCAAGGACTTAACGTATCCAGAGTCCTCGGAATACAGAATGAGGAAACAGTACATGGAACTATCCTTCAGCCAGTATCGGGAGCATGAACATGAGCAGGATTGACGATTTGATCGCGGAATATTGTCCTGATGGGGTGAAACACCAAACGTTGGGCGAAATAGGTGAGTTTATTCGAGGTAATGGCATTCAGAAGAGGGATTTTCAAGATTCTGGATTCGGGTGCATCCATTATGGACAGATTTATACCTATTATGGCTTATTTGCTGATCATACGAAGTCATTCATTGACCCAAACTTGGCTGAAAAACGAAAGAAAGCATATAAAGGCGATCTGGTTATAGCTACGACAAGTGAAAACGAAGAAGATGTTTGTAAGGCATGCGCATGGCTAGGCGAAGAGCCGATTGCTATTAGCGGTGACGCCTATATTTTCCGGCATCATCAAAATCCAAAATATATATCTTATTGCTTCCAATCGGAGCTGTTCCAGTCACAGAAAAAGAAATATATAACTGGTACAAAAGTGCTACGTGTAAATGGCGATGCAATGGCCAAAATCCATGTTCCCGTCCCTCCATTGCCAGTGCAGGAGGAGATTGTTCGGATTCTGGATTCGTTCAGCTCGCTGGAGGCGGAGCTGGAGGCGGAGCTGGAGGCGGAGCTGGAGGCGCGGAGGAAGCAGTATACCCATTACCGTGATGAACTGCTCAAATTCGAGAGAGTCCTAATTGCTAGTTTGGGAGAACTCTGCAAGATAAGTGTTGGCCGGAAAAATGGTACTGCGGGCGAATTTGGGGAATATCCCTATGTCAATGCGGGAACATCCATGTCTGGTTTCGTCAATGAATGGAGCGAGGAAGGAGACTGCGTAACAACTCCTTCCCGGGGGCAGGGAGGCATGGGCTTTGTTGCTTATCAGGCGAGTCGTTTTTGGTGTGGGCCGTTGTGCTATGTCATGCGTTCTAAGCACTCCGATGTCATGATTAAGTATGTTTATTACTATCTATGCTCCCACAAGGCTGACATCCTAGGCCTTGTGCACGAAGGTGGAACCCCGGCGATTAATAAAAGCGAACTCGCTGGTTTGCGAATCCTCGTGCCGCCCTTTGAGGAGCAGCAGCGCATTGTCTCCATCCTGGATCGTTTTGACAAGCTCACCAATGATTTGAGTTCCGGCCTGCCCGCCGAGATCGAGGCCCGGCATAAGCAGTACGAGTATTACCGCGACCGTTTGCTGTCATTCGATGAGCTCGCCGCGTGACGTTCCATCATAGGGACAGTTGAGTGGTGTATGGTCGGCTGCCGGACCATAGGGATGCATAGCATGGTTGGGACGCGCCGCAGACTTTTCAAAATGTGAGGACACGACTAACATGGCAGATAACAGCAGCTCCCTAAGCCTACTCACAGTGCTCAAACCAGGGGGCTCTTCTCATATCGGGGCGGAATCCAAGCCCGCGAAGACCATCGACCAGATGATCGCCCTGATGTCGGAGCGAGGCCTGGTGATCACGGATGAAGCAGAGCTGCGGCAGGTGCTCTTCGACTGCAACTATTACCGTCTCTCGGGATACTTCCGTTCCTTTCAAGTCAACCCAGCGGCCGGCGACAACAGGTACAGGCCGGGCACTCGGGACGTTGATTTCCTTGTTCCCTATGCGATGGACGAGAAGCTGCGCAACATCATCCTCAAAGGCACCGCGAAAGTGGAACTCACCCTGCGTTCGAGAATCGCATACCTGCTGGCGTCAGACGGCAACGCCTACACGTATATGGATCCCGAATCCTATCAGGATGTGCGCAGCAAACGCGGCGAACTGTTGCGTGACAATCTGCTGCGCAACATGGACAAATGGATGAAGATGTCCAACGAGGTATGCATGCGGCATTACCGGCGCAAAGGCGGACCGGTGCCCGTGTGGGCGGCCGTCGAGACGTTCCCGTTCGATACGCTTTCCCGAATGCTTTCCCTGCACACGGATGCCAAGGCGCTCAGGGAATTGTACAGATCAGTCGGATTACGCACCAATCTGCGGACTTCCTCGGAGGTCGTGCATGCCATGGTTTATCTGCGCAATCTGTGCTCGCATCATGCCAGACTGTGGCATCGGGAGATGGTCATCCCGTCGCCTATGACGCGTGACATGAAAACCGCGTTCGCTGATTTCGAATACGGCGAGAAATCCGTGGCGTCGTCGCTGCTTGCGCTCATGTATCTTGTGCGGAATATCGAGGGCGACGATGGCTACGCCATGGTGATTCGTCGCTTCCTCGACTCGAATGAGGCATACGCCTCTGGAATCAGGACGGCCCTGCATTGGGAATAAGCCGCAGGATCCAGGAATCCCATATGCGCTGCGGAATCCGAATTCCTTTGAGTAGGATGGCGGATAAATACGGATGAAGAAGGAGCCCATGATGACGGAGCGGTCGGATATGGATCTGCCGGATGGTGGCAAGTCGTACAAGCTCGTGGCCGAGGGCGCGGAAAGCACCGTGGTGGCCGAATACGAGCCTAGCCACGGCCGTGAGACCGCGTACCAAAGCGAAGCGGATCTGGAGGAGGAGCTGCTGCGGATCCTTGAATCCCAAGGCTATGAACGATTTTCCGCGCATACGGAATCCGAACTGATCGCAAACCTGCGCACCCAGCTTGAGAAGCTGAACGATGTCCGGTTCACCGACAATGAGTGGTCGCATTTCTTCCACGAGGTCATCGCCTCTTCGACGGCGGGCATCGAGGACAAGACCCGGCTGATCCAGGAAGACAACATCCAGATCCTGAACCGTGATGATGGTACGACGAAGAACATTCGTCTCATCGACAAGGTGCATGTTCACAGCAACCGTCTCCAGGTGCTTCACCAGTTCGAGGAGGAGGGCGGCAGCCATCCGACCCGGTATGATGTGACGATTTTGGTCAACGGCCTGCCGTTGGTGCAAATCGAATTGAAGCGGCGGGGCGTGGCGATCAAGGAGGCGTTCAACCAGATCAACCGTTACCAGCGTGACAGCTTCTGGGCCGGATCGGGACTCTATGAGTACGCCCAGATCTTCATCATCTCGAACGGCACGCACACCAAGTACTACAGCAACACCACGCGCTTCAAGCACATCCATGAAATGGAAGGCCGTCCCGCAGCCGGCCGTTCGCAGAAGAGCTCCGACAGTTTCGAGTTCACCAGCTGGTGGGCCGACGGGCGCAACCATGTCATCGCCGACCTGACGGGTTTCGCTAGGACCTTCCTCGCCCGGCATACACTGCTCAATATCCTGACACGATATTGCGTGTTCACCGCTGAGCATGACCTGCTGGTGATGCGCCCATACCAGATCGCGGCCACCGAACGCATCCTCAACCGCATTCTCATCAGCGAATACGATCCGAAGAAACTCGGCACGCCCGAGGCGGGTGGATACGTGTGGCATACCACAGGCAGCGGCAAGACGCTGACCAGCTTCAAGACGGCGCAGCTCGCCAGCAACATGGACGGCGTCGACAAGGTGCTGTTCGTCGTGGACCGCAAGGACCTCGACTACCAGACCATCAAGGAATATGAACGCTTCAAAAAGGGCGCGGTCAACTCCAACAAGAGCACCAAGGTGCTTGCCGACCAGCTTGCCAGCCCCGACGCGAAGATCATCGTCACCACGATTCAGAAGCTTTCCTCATTTATCCGCGGCAATCCCAAGCACGATGTCTACGCGCAGCATGTGGTGCTGATTTTCGACGAATGTCATCGCAGCCAGTTCGGAGAGATGCATACCGCCATCACCAAGCATTTCAAGAACTATCATCTGTTCGGGTTCACCGGTACTCCCATCTTCGCCGTGAACGCGAAAACCGGTGGCTCCCCCGACCTGCGCACCACCGGACAGGCGTTCGGCGACTGTCTGCACTCATACACGGTGGTAGATGCGATCAAGGACGGCAACGTGCTGCCGTTCCGCATCGGCTACGTGGATACGGTGCGCCGTAAGGAAGGCATCAGGGACGAGCAGGTGTACGGCATCGACGCGGCCAAGGCGCTGAGCGACCCGCAGCGCGTGAGCGCGGTCGCGTCGTATGTGCTCGACCATTTCGACCAGAAAACCAAGCGGCAATCCAGCTACATACTCAAGGACCGGCGCGTCCGCGGCTTCAATTCGCTGTTTGCGGCTGATTCCATCGGCATGGCCAAGCAGTATTACGCCGAGTTCCAATGCCTGCAGGCCGAGCGCGGCGGGGAACCGCTGAAAATCGCCTTGATCTACAGTTTCGCGCCGAACGAGGCCGACCCCGGCGAGCAGGGCTTCATTGATGATGAGGACTTCGAGACCGCTGGCCTTGACCAGTCATCGCGGGATTTCCTCGATGCCGCGATCTGCGATTACAACCGAATGTTCGGCAGCAGCTTCAGCACGGCCTCCGACCAGTTCGAGAACTACTACAAGGATTTGTGCCTCAGGCTCAAGAACCGCGATCTGGATATGGCCATCGTAGTGAACATGTTGCTCACCGGTTTCGACGCCACGACGCTCAACACCCTGTGGGTGGACAAGAACCTGAAGCAGCATGGCCTGATGCAGGCGTTCAGCCGCACCAACCGCATCCTGAACTCGGTGAAGACCTTTGGCAACATCGTCTGTTTCCGTGATCTGCGGCAGGAGGTGGATGACGCCTTGGCTCTGTTCGGGGACAAGGACGCCAAGGGCACGGTGGTGCTTAAGCCATATGCGGAATATCTCGCTGCATACACCGAGAAGGTCTCGCAGCTGCTTAAGCGGTTCCCCTTGGGCGAGGAAATTGTCGGAGAACAGGCGCAGAAGGATTTCCTCACCCTGTTCGGCTCGATTCTGCGGCTGCGCAACATCCTGCAGGCTTTCGACGATTTCTCCAATGATGATGTGCTGAGTCTGCGCGACCTGCAGGACTACCAGAGCCTGTACATCGATCTCTACCAACAGCGGCGTTCGCATGAGGAAGCCGACAAGGAGATCATCAACGACGACGTTGTCTTCGAAGCCGAACTGGTAAAACAGATCGAGGTGAACATCGATTACATCCTCGAACTCGTAGCCAAATACCATGACGGGCATATGGAGGACAAGTCGATCCTCGCGGACATCAGCCGCACCATCATGTCTTCGCCCGACCTGCGCAGCAAAAAGGACCTCATCGACTCGTTCGTCGGGTCCCTGTCCTCAGGCGCGGACGTGCAGCGCGACTGGAAGGAATACATCGTCCGCAAGAAGCAGGAGGAGTTCGAGCGCATTGTCAGCGAGGAGCACCTGAAGACGGGACTGGCCGAGCAGTTCATCATCGACTGCTTCAAGGAAGGCTATGTCGACACGGACGGCACCAGAATAGTGTCGATGCTGCCCCCTGTGTCACGCTTCGCGCCGAGCAACGCGTACGAGCTGATGAAGAGCCGAGTCGTCGAACGGTTCCGCCAATACTTCGATCGCTTCGTCGGAATGTGAGGGAACGGCTATCCTTAGGTACGAAGCGACGGGGTGGCGAGTTCTAGTGAACGTTGCAACACCTGATACTCCTTGCGGTAGATCAGATGTTGCAACCACCACGAGAACCCACCATTCTGCTGATCGCAATCGTTTCCTGTTCCGCATCGCAGCATCGTTTGGATGGGCAAGCGGCCAAGTTGCAGCATGGGAATGATGAAGAGCGCCGACGGAACACCATTCGGCGTGGATGTTGAACGCCGCGCCCGCTCAATGAGAGAATGGAGGGACGCAATCGTCTTATGAAAGGGGAATCAATGACCGATCCCAGCAACGCGCCCGCACCACCCACGCCCACGCCTAACGGCGGCCCTATCCAACACCACTCAGGCACGCCCGAATATGGAGCCCCCACCGCGACGCCTGCGGGGCAGGATCACGGTCGTTTCGCCGCCCCAGCGTCAGCGGCGCAGCAGCAACCCTACGGCCAGCCCATCTACGGCCAGCAGGAGTATGGCCAGCAGGAGTATGGCCAGTCCTACGGCCAGTCCGCTCCGAACGCCAATCCCTATGCCCAGCCGTCCCCCGCCTACGGACAGGTTCCCCCCGCCTACAACCAGTACGCGGCCCCCACCGGCGCGGTGCCGCTGAACAATCCGTACTACGGATGCCCCTTCTCCGAAGCCTTCCTCCGCTTCTGGCAGAAATACACGGTGTTCAGGGGACGCGCCTCCCGCAGTGAATTCTGGTGGTGGACGCTGGCCGCCGTCATCATCAACGCCCTGCGTAGGACTGCGACGTCACGGCCGGCAGGCTGGACTCCCTCACCAGCCTGTGGAACCTGGCCATCGTCGTCCCCGGCCTGGCGCTCGCCGTCCGCCGCCTGCACGATACGAACAAGCCCGGCTGGTGGGTCGCCGTCTTCTGCGGCATGATGACTCTGGGACTGCTCATCATGATCGTCGGCGGCGGCGCGGCGTTGTATGGCGCCATCGGCGCCATCGGCCACAACTACGATTACGGTTATGGCTACGGCTATGAGGCTCTGGCAACCGGCGGCTTCGGCGCGTTGGCCATCGGCGGATTGATCATGCTGGCCAGCGCGGTCACCGGCATTGTGTTCATGGCCCTGCCCTCCAAGCCGGAAGGCGCACGGTTCGACGACGACGCGGCGATCGGCGCCGCACCCCAAAACGCCTACGGTATGCCGTACGGCGCCTCCGCCGCCCCGGGATTCCCGGCTCCCGGCACCCCCGCCCAAGACTTCGGCCAGACCGTCCCCACGTATGGGCAGAACCCACAATACGGGCAGAACCAGCAGTATGGGCAGAACCCACAGCAATACGGGCAGACTCCACAATACGCACCGGCCCCGCAATACGGCCAGGTGCCGCCCGAACACGAGAACGCCGGCCCGGACTCCGGCGAAACCCGCTGAAGCGACGTGCATCAACGGTGAGGCCCGCTCGAGACGAACGGGGCCTCACCGTCATCGGCGGCGGCATGCCGGGAGCTGGGCGGCGGAGTGCCGCGCCGCCGTGCATCATCACACGTCAAGCGTCTCCACCGACAACGTCTGGGAAAGCGTATGCGACTCCCCCGGCGCCAACGTCACACCGCGGTCGCGGCATGCCGCCGCCTCCACCGCCACAAAACCACGCCATTCGCCCGGTCTGGCGCAACGCATATGGTCCCCTTCCTTGCCCGGGTTCCATACCACGGTCTGCGGCGAGCCGGATTTGACGATATACACCACGCGGCCCAGAACGGCGTCGCGCAACTGCACGGACGAATCCGAATAATACACGCGATCCACCGGCCGTTCGCCGAACGTCACCGCCTCCGGCTCCTGCAATCGCGGCGGGAAACCGGTCTCGGTGGCATCCAGATACGTCGCCCCCCGCAGACCCACCAGACCGGCGTCGGATACATCTCCCACATGCAGATAGGAATGCAGCGCGGCCTCATACGACATCGGAACATCACCGGTATTGACGACGGTCAGGCTCATCGTCAGCGTGTCAGCGGCATGCACGTCGTATGTGGCGCGGAAGCGCGCCTCCGGCTCGTCGTCAAGCCACGGCACTTCGCCATCCGTCAGACGCTCGGAATCCATCACATACCGCACCCGGTCATCGGTGAACCCCTCCTCATCCAGCGTCCACCGGCGCACCCTTGCGAATCCGTGGGATGGCGCAATCGCCAGCTGCCGGCCATGCGCGAATCCGGGCCCGAACCACGGAAAGCAGATCGGAACCCCGCCGCCGAGCGGCTTGCCAGGTTCGATGCGCCATGTGCTCGGCGTCCACACCACATCCGGCTGTCCTGCCGGGGCCCAGCGCAGCAGATGCGCTCCGTAATCGCTGATTACCGCGCTGCCGCCATCGTTGACAAGCGTGCGCAGATTGACATCGTTGTCCATAAATCTTCCACTTCCATTGCACGGACGATACTGTTCACCCCATAGGATACCGCCGCGGCGAAAACGATGGCAAAACAATCGCAAGACGGCGGCGCGCGACGCCGCCCGCGACGCCCGGCACCGGCTACAGCTCCACGGCCTCCTTGCCCGGATCGTCCTTGATGTGGGCGAACTTGGCGGCCAAAGCCTCCTTGTTGCGCTTCTCGTCCTCCTCCTTGGCCCTCCTCTTGGCCTCACCCGGATCCCAAAGCACATCGTCATGATGCCTGGTCCATTCGTCGCGGGCCAAAGGGGCGATGTATGCGGCGGTGGCGGCCAGGGTCCCGGCATCCCCGGACCCGGCACGGGCATCGAGAAGCCCTGAAATCTGCCAATCGGTCAGGCAGATACGCGGAATCGAGCACTGTTCGCGCAACTCATTGACATACAGCAGAATCGGCAGCACGGCGGTCGCCCGAGCCCGGGCGTCGGCGCCGGCGTCTTCGGCCACCACGCCCA
>OAUG01000576.1_pt1 | contig 10841 bp, 7 predicted proteins | sample 1476141 | NCBI WGS metagenome assembly OAUG01 (sample SAMEA2580007, study PRJEB22360) | human gut metagenome | biome: human gut; feature: human-associated habitat; material: faeces | place: Denmark | collected 2008/2010 | reverse complement strand
CGACCACAATCTCGAACACGGCGCGCTCACGCTCGCTCCAACGCGGGAAGGCAACCCACTGGCCATCAATCAGCGCCAGACGCACACCGGAGACCGGGCCTTCGAACGGCAGACCGGAAATCATGGTGGAAGCGGAAGCGGCGTTCAGGGCGATGACATCGTAAGCGTCATCAGGGTTCACGGCGAGCACGGTCTCGACGACCTGCACTTCGTTGCGCAGGGTGTGCGGGAACAGCGGGCGCAGCGGGCGGTCGATGATGCGGCAGGCGAGGATGGCCTCGGAGCTCGGGCGGCCTTCACGGCGGAAGAACGAGCCCGGAATCTTGCCGGCAGCGTACATCTTCTCTTCAACATCAACGGTCAGCGGGAAGAAGTCGTAGTTCTCCTTCGGGCTGGAACCGGCGGTGGTGGTGGACAGAATCATGGAATCGTCGTCGAGGTAGGCGGCCACAGCGCCATCGGCCTGCTGGGCGAGGCGGCCGGTCTCGAAGCGCAGCGTGCGCTTACCAAACGATCCATTGTCGATTACGGCCTCAACGGCCTTGATTTCGGGACCCTCCATAGGGTTCCTCCTTCTTTAATTTTCTAATTATTCCTACATACTGTGCTGCGGTTCGGCGACTCGCTTGAACCGCAACTGTCCTCTTCAGCGGACGTCACATACCTTGTTTCGACTGACCCCTTGGCCGTCGTTCCTCGTGTCAACCCCTTCATTCGGGTTCTCCTGTCGGCCTTACCTGCTGGCCTATCCTCTAACCCTCTTGCCGTTGTTGCCGTTGGCTGGCGATATGTAAAACGCCCGAGCACCATCCTAGGTACTCGGGCGGAAGTCTTCAATTATCGACGCAGACCCAGACGCTCGATGAGGGAACGGTAACGGTTGATGTCAACGCGCTTGAGGTAGTCAAGCAGGCGACGACGGTCACCGATCATCAGCTGCATACCACGACGGGAGTGGTGGTCGTGCTTGTGCTCCTTGAGGTGCTCGGTCAGATCAGCGATACGCTTGCTCAGCAGAGCAACCTGGACCTCCGGAGAGCCGGTGTCACCTTCATGGGTCGCGTACTTAGCGATGATTTCCTGCTTTTCTTCAGCCGTCAGTGCCACGGCATCCTCCTTATATTGCTGCGCGGTGCTACCGGCCCGATGCCGGCGCGCTCTCTATCCGCGGGCGAAATACGCCAAGGGTCAATTATACAGGAGCACCAGACACCACGAATCAGACCAACGTCAGCAGGCCGCCAAACATCACAACAAGCAAAGCAATCGTCTCAATCACAAAAAAAAAGATAAACGACGCCCAACTGCGCGTCAGCACATTCAACGGCGACTCTTTTTTAATCGTCACCAACAATCCCACCCACAGCACCGCGAAAACGGCAACGCCAATACCAACTGAAATAATGCCAAGATTCGCCGCATTCGCCAATGCCGACGACTCTCCGTACACCACATATGTCGCATACCAAAAATCAATTTTCAGAATGCGCAGGCCGGCAATGAGTTGCTCCGCCGCCAAGCCAATCACAAAAACCGCGCCCCACAAGCGCCGATGGGCGTCAACAACCAGCAGACCAAGGCCGGAAACGGCAATCAGCGTCACCGTCCAGGCAACAAACGCGGCGCCGCGCGGCTCAAGCGCGCTCAAATTATCAAGCAGCCACTGCGTATCGTTCACCGCAATCGCACGCCCCCACCAATACGGCACCACAATGGCCGCAATCACCAGCAGCGCATAAGCCAGCCACAATGCAGGATGCGAGCGCTTACGCTCAATATCGGCCAGCGACAGCGTCGATTCGGGAATGGACGCCACCGGATGCTTGGAAACATCGTTATGTTTGGAAACGTCGTTGGGCATGGGCGAAACACCATCGGACCGCGTATCGATTTCAGCCTGCACCTCACCGCTCGCCTGCTGGTCGACCGGCTGTTTCTCCACGCTGGAATTCACCGCCATCTACGTTTACCTCGCGTTCGTTGTTCGACGCCACACCTGTCTGCACAATGCGTCGTCTCATGCCGCGACGCCCATGCTAGGACGGTATTGTATCGTGAGTGCGCCATACGATAATGACATGGCGCCGGACATAACGCCGCAATACCTGATTTTCGCTAATCGCAACCATGCTTCGGCGGACGACATAAGCCATACATATGTTCATAAGGGCGAACCATATCCGAATTACTCACTCCGCTAACATCACCACATAACGGCAACATAGATACACAGCCATACTTGATATCAGGAGAACGCCGTCGATTCGAAATGAAAACTGCCAGCCGCCCACACACCAGCTCCTTTGTTTCCAAAATCGCACATTCTACGCCGATGTCATGCTCCACCATGTCTCACGCCGCGGTCTCAACATAACAGGATGGGTTGTACGAATCCACGTTGCCGAGCATTCGCACAACCCACCATTGCGACACATCACTGATTCCGCACATTCAATCGCTGCAACCAACAGGCTGCGGCGATATTTCAGCGCGAAGAGCGGCGTATCCGAATGACACTGATGCCAGCCAGCATCAGGGCAATTGCAGACAGCACCATCGGTGTTACGGACGAACCAGTTGATGACAGTTCAGATGAATTATCATCAGCAGTAGAAGACTGTTGCTGGCCGCCATCACCGGTCTGATCGCCGTTACCCGACTGGTTACCGTCACCGGTCTGATCACCACCACCAGGATTTCCGCCATCACCAGACTGACGGTCAACCGCCAATTGCGCGAGCTGCAAACTCAGTGCACGCTGCGGGGCATCCACCTCATTTTGCGTGGAAGGATCGGATGCCAACGCCTGCTTTGCCTTATCAAGTAGCGTGAGCATCTTATCCCACTCATCCATAGGATATTCCGCAGACTGCAGAGAGTCAGCCTGATCAATGGCCGAACGCAGCTTAGACGTATCCACAGCTTTGCCGTCAGAAGTCAACACGTCGCTCAAGTCATAGTAATCAAAATCGACATAACCACCCGTATTCTCCTTGGCGTAATTGAACAAGCCGATTCGATACCCCTTAAAGTGCGACAAGCTCCAATCGTAAGTCAGCGGCCCCTGCTCGTCGCCAAGCTTGGACCATTGCTTACCGTCCAGACTGTACCAATACTGAATCGTCAACTTACCACTCGCATTATCCAGTGTGTTGTCCGACTTGATCCACACATTGGTCGCATCATCTGGCAATGTCACTGTGCCGCCCGATACAAAGGCCTCTTCAGCGTCACGATCAATCGTATCGTCAACGATATTACCGTCCGCGTCCTTCACGCCATTGTCGTAGACACGCTTGACCACGCCCAACGTTCGCTGTCCATTTTCTTGACGCACAGCGGCATAGGCAAAACTACGGGTATATGTAGCGAGGCCTGCGGTGTCTCCATCCTTCATATGACTGACATCCATGTGGGTTTCCACAGACATGGATCCGCCAAAGGTACGCTGCGACAAAACGTTACGGGCGGTTTCAAAATATGTCAGGTCGCCATAAGTGCCTTTCATATATTTGGCCGTGGCGGAAACCTTGTGCCCATTGGTCAAACGCAACCAGCCTTCACGATCAGTGAGAGACCAATATCGGTTATCTGGATTATGTCCCCATTCCCATACCAAATCAAGATTCGAACCATTGGGTTGGTATTCTTCGGCGACCGGATATTCCTTCTCATCAGCAAGACCGATCAGGGAAATATCGTCGATGACGTAATCCATGCACGTGCCTTCCGCACCCCACGCGGTTTCGACAATGAGTTTGGAACCTTCCACATTAGCGTCGGATGGGATGGAGAACTCACCTGTGATAGTAGTCGTCTCCCCACGTTTCACTGTTCCTGTGGCCACACGATTAATTGTGCCGTCTGCATATTGAATCGCCACATAAAACAGGTGGGAAGTCACAGCCGATGAATCGACGCCGTCCATCTCATGGTCGTATCGAATCGTTGCACTGGCACGATATGTCACGCCCTGCTGCAATTTTCCATCCATAGATTGACCCGGGCCAGCGCCATTGTATTCGCCACGATTCGTCACAGCAAGACTCGTGGTTCCAGAAAGAGAACCATCCGTAATCGCGGTAAGCGTACCATTCCACTGAGGGGTCCACGATTCAGTCCCGTTTTCGAAATCGCCATTGTCCACCAGCTCGATTCCAATCAGAGAATCGTCAACCTGAGGAGGCTCCTCCAGAGTCCACCAATCCTGATCCTGATAAGACTGATGAGGCGCGTCATTATCAAAATCGTCCGAATTGACCAGGGAACGCTGGCGAACCAGATTCTCCAAATCAGCAGGCAAATCAATCAGTTTGTCGTAGGTGTCCGACGCGCTTACCTGATTATTGTCCCCAAACACAGGCCATCCGTCATCACCCCACGTTGCAGGAATCAAACCGGGAATACGTCCGGTCGGATATGTGTCTCGGAAGAAGAATCCATGCCAAGACGTCGTGCCATCACCGTTGTCGACTTCAACAAGGCTACCTTGTGCGAAAGCACCTAGATAATACTTTTTGGCTTCGTATTTGGAGCCATCAAGCAAATCAGTGGTGCGCAGCAGCATCACCGTACGACCGTCTTTGCCCCAGTAAATCGTTGGAGTATAGAAATAATCACCGATTTTGAAAGTCTGAGATCCTTCAAATCCGGTAGGAGTCTCACCAAGATCATCAGTGAACTGTTCGGCAGAGATGATATTCTCATGGCTCTCCACCACCGTGGTTAAATCATCGGACAGCCTATATTGGTTGACGCCGGAGATAATCCAAGGACTCCCTTGCTCATCAAAATACAATGACGGATCATGGAATCCCCGATTAAGGGCAATCTTCGTCCAAGGACCATTCTCAATATCATCGGTGTAGTAGATATAAGCGCCATTAAGGTTGTTCGTATTGAATAACACGTAGAAGCGGCCATTGTGATAGCGCAGCGACGGAGCCCACTCGCCTTCGCCATACGAGCTAGCTCCATTGCGCAAGGATGAAGCATCGCTCATAGAAATGCGATCATACACGTACGTGACTATCCACCAATTGACCAGATCATAGGATTTCATAATTGGAGATCCGGGACTGAGCTCCATAGTGGTACTCACCATGTAATACACATCACGACCGTCTTTGTTATTCGGATCGTCCTTCGACACACGAATAACACTGATATCCGGAACATCCGTGTTCAACATGGGAATGGAATACGTGCCATCACCGCTATCAGTCGTGGTGTAACTGCCATCCGATGGCGTTGAAGATGGCGTTGAATCATCCGCAAAGACCGGCATTGGCGCCAAAATCAACCCACAAGTCGACAACACCGCGATAGCACTAGCCGAAATTTTTTGTCGTAAATAATTCATAAGTCTTTTAACCTTTCATGATAAGCACTCAACATCGAGTGCGTATTCCAATAGCATGCCCGCACAAATCAGCAATGAATGACGATAAGACATTCCCGCATATGGATAAGTGATGGACATTACCACTGCCAAAACTTACGCTTGAACAAGTACCAGTTCTAGGTTTCATGTGCGGTCATCCCGAGGCTGCCGCTACGGGATGACCGCATTACCAAGAGGTAACTAGCGCATCTCGCGACGCACTCGCGCTACGATCACACCAGTGAGAGCCAAGCAAGCGACAATCACAGCACCAGGCAAGACAGAGGAACCGGTTTGTGCCAAATCCACGCCATCCGTGTCATTGGAGCCGTCGGCATTGCCATCAGTGGAATCATCAGCCAGCTTCAGACCGGCACGTGCACTATTCAATGCAGCAAGCGCATCTTGAACCTGCTGTTCAGTAGCGGATTCATCCTGCAATACCGCCTGAGCCTTCTGCAATGCGTCAGCAAACACCTTCCAGCTCTCTTCCGTGTAATCGGAAGCGTTCAGGCCGGAATTCTCATTCACTGCGCTCTGCAAATCAGACTTGTCCACCGGAGTCGAAGGAGTTTCATCCTGCGACTCCGTGAAAGTGTACGTAGTGATGTCGTACAGCTCATCCTGAGCATTCGCACCACCATCGGATTTGAAGGAGAACACCACATGATGCACCCCTGTCACACCCTCAAGGGTGGTCGTGTAATCGGCGTACTCGGATCCATCACCGGCAGGAATCGAAATAGAAGCCACAGGTTCGGAATCCGGATCATCAAGACGAATCTCAAGGATGCCTCCGGCTTTGCCAGCTGCAGTCACAGTCAGCGAAGAGGCGCCGTTATTCCCGAAATCGACATTCGCCAAAGACGTCCACTCACCATTATTAATATTGCTGAGCTTCTGACCTTCGGAATTGTCTGTAGTCATATCGACCACGCGCACACCAGAAGTCAGGTCATATGCGTTCTGAATGCCGGAATCCCATGCAATGGTGGAAGCTGGAATGCCTCCATCTTGATACGCGTCCAGATTCTTCACCGAAGAGAGACCCTCATATGTCATTGCAATATCGGCAATGGAACCATCCTCGTTAACCGTAATCGGATCGAGATGAGTATTTCGGTAGCCATGCGCCGCGTCAAGATTACCGCCGTTCATCAATTCCTTTGCCACCGTTTGCGCATGGTAGGTCATATACCACTGGTCGCCAAGTTGAACCATCGCGTGATGATTGTTGCCGCCAACACCGAAATACGTGCTCGGATTCTTCAGAATCTCACCCTGATAAGTGAACGGCCCCATCGGGTTGTCTGAAGTCATATACGCGATATTGCCGTAACCGACCGTGTTACCATCAATTACGTTGTCATGGCTGAAATTAGTGCAATACGAGTAGTAATAAGTACCACCTATCTTGGCAATCCCGGAGTCCTCAAACATGGCAGGTGCGTCTATGGCCTGAGCCTCACCTTCGGTATGCAGCATGTCATCGGACAGTTTAATAACGCGAGCCGTGTTCGGATGTTCTTCCTCGCCTGTCGGAACACCACCTCCGTAATACAGGTAGCCCTGCCCGTCATCATCCACGAACACCGCGGGATCAAACAGCCAGACCACACCAGCGGATTCAGGAGTACCGCCCTTAATCAACAGCTCACCGGTTTCGTCCTTCCACGGACCAACAGGAGAATCCGAGGTCAGCACACCGATACCGCTGCCGCCATTGGCGAAATACAGGAAGAACTTCTCTTTACCGTTGATGGTCTTATGAGCGACGGCAGGAGCCCAGGAATTGCTGGCCCAGGTGGCCCCCCCCTGTTCTCCAGCCACACGAATGTAACCCTCATTACGCCAATTGACCATGTCATCACTGGACAGAACATTGATGGTCTTTACTTGAGCGAACGAATTGTCCTTGATCTGCCCAGTACTGTCATATTCATAGTCATAATTCAACGAGCCATCAGCATTCACAGAAGTGCCATCACCCGTAGTGTAGATATATACGCGTCCGTTGTATTCCATAGCCCACGGATCGGCGCCATACCAATAATCGATAATCGGGTTTGAATAGTCGCCGAAAGCCTTGGCTGCCGTTGCCGTACCCGTAGTCGGCGGCACGAATGAGGAACCAGAATCCGAACCGGTTACGGAAATGTCGTCGACAATGAAGTCGGCATTGCTCGTGCCATACTTGTTTTCAATCACCAGCGAGGGACTGGTGAAATCACCACTACCACCTAACGTTCCAGTACCTGAAATTTGTGTCCACTCACCCGCTTTCGCCGTTCCGGTCGCAATCTGGTCACATCCGGAACCATTACCCGAACAAACAGTGATATTGAATTCACCGTCTTCCGTGGCCTTGACCCACATACTTCCGGTATATGTCTGTCCTTTTTCCACCTTGCCATCAAGAGACTGGATTGCACCAGCATCAGAGGATGTACGATCAGTAACGCTCAAGGCGCCACTGCCACCATGCACATCATCCGCAGTGACGGCAATGGACGATGCGGAGCTATTCCACACCGTTCCAGACTTCCAACCATTAAGATCGTCTTCGAATCCGCCGTTGACGACCAATTCGACGGGTTCATCGGCCGACGCCGCAGTCACTCCGATAGTCGCTGGAAATACAGCCCCCATGCAACACAGCACGGATGCAGCCGCAGCAGCAACCACACGACCGGTTTTCCTTGTTTGCAATATGTGAATGTTATAAACCATTCAGTTCCCTTTCCTGAATGATGGAGGGCGACTCCCCCCCCCATCATTTTTTCTTCGCCGCACAATCGAATCCCACGTTGGTTACGACCACATCGCGGCTCATTGCAAAGCCATGCCAGAGGAACGTCCCTCAAGGGCAGCCATGCAGCAGCCATTATATAAATGAGCGCATTTCACTCGCGATCGTCCTTGATAACAAATTGATAACGATATGCACAATGAAAATAAGTTCACATAAACGCAACGCAACACATCAAATATGACAGTTTCATATGCCAATTACACACTTTGCATAACATATTTCAACAAAGAATGGAGACGTACAAGCGAACTCATCTGATGCCACCACTCATCGCCTATAAAGCTGGCGTGTCGCGCCACAATAACATCACAGCCGATAAAACGACACCCCGAAGTTGAGCCTCATTCAACAATGCGGCCAGCTTAGACACACAACCAACGCTTCGCTTCATAGCACCGAACATTGATTCCAGCACAGTCACGACCATCTTCTTTGAAGGCAATCGTGTTTACGCCCCGGGTTCTAAATAGAAGTGCAACACCTTGTCTAAGGTTGGAAGTGTTCGAAGTTTCTAACTTAAGAAGGTGTTGCACTCATGGGTCAACAGTATTCGCACCTGTCGTCCGAGGAGAGGATCCTGATCGAGAAGCTGCATTGCGAACAGCATCTGAGCATTCGGCGAACCGCGGAGAGGATCGGCCGGGACAAGTCCACGGTGTCACGCGAGCTGAGGCGCGGCCTGTGGTTCGCGTCCGACGAGAACGGGTCGTATGTTTGTGTTCAATTAGTTGTTGCGGGTTTAGTCACGATGATTTTTCGGGTTTAGGCAGAGCATGCCGACCACGGAATGGTCTTAACTGGATGGTGCTTGTATCTCCGCCAGAAAGGACCGGAAAGGATTATGATCAGCATGCCCCAAGTACAGTCTATCCGTCGTTTGCGGCGGAACGGGGAATCCGTCGCGTCGATCGCGCGGAAAACACATGTCAGCGAGCCGACGGTGCGTAAGTACCTCGCGAAGGAGGATCTGTCGGCCGTGCCGTCGGTGAGAAAGCCGCGCGCGTCGGTGATCGACCCGTATCTGCCCGTGATCGAGCAGTGGCTCGCGGAGGATCGCGCGAACTGGCGCAAGCAGCGGCATACCGCGACCAGGATCTGGGAGCGGTTGAGGGACGAGCATGGCGCGGAGGTCTCCCTGTCCACGGTGACGCGGGCGGTGGCGCGGCTCAGGCGTGAGTTCGCGGCGGAGCGTGATGAGGCGTTCATGGATCTGGTATGGCATCCAGGCGAGGCGCAGGCCGATTTCGGCGAGGTCGACGTGCTGTTGCGCGGCGTGGTGCAGCGGATGCATCATTTCGTGCTTGATTTCCCGTATTCGAACGTCGGTCTGGTGCAGTTGATGCCGGGCGAGAACGCTGAGTGCACGTGCCTGGCGTTGCGCAACCTGTTCGAGTGGCTGGGCGGTGTGCCGGAGCGGATCGTGTTCGATAACGCCGCCGGCGTGGGCCATAAGGGGTACGGGGAGCGCGAGCCGCGCCTGACGCACCTGTTCCAGGCCTTCCAGGCGCATTACGGGTTCGATTGTTCGTTCTGCAACCCGTATTCCGGTCATGAGGAGGGCGCGGTGGAGTCCAAGGTCGGCATGGTGCGGCGCAAGCTGTTCGTGCCCCGGCCGAGCGTATGGAGCCTGGAGAACTTCAGCGCCGGGCTGCCGGACCGGTGCCTGGAGCTGGCCACGAAACCGCATTGCCGCAAGGACACGGAGGAACGTGGCCTGTTCTCCGAGGACCGTGCGGCGCTGCTGCCGTTGCCCGGGAAGCGTTTCGACGTGGTCACGTGGCGGCATATGAAGGCCGACCGGTACGGCGTGGCCGCGCCCGGGGACGGCATCGCTGTTCCGCGGACCGGGCGAACGCGGGCAGAGGGGTGATCGTGGGCCTCCGCGCGCTCGAGGTCGAGGTCCTCGACTCGTCGGGCAAGCATCTGGCGACCCATCCTCGGGCGTACGGCCAGGCCAGCACGAACAGCGAGGACCCGTCCATGCAGTTGGCGCTGCTGTGCAACAAGCCCGCGTCCTGGCCCAACAGCCGGGTACGTGACGCGTTGCCGGACCCGTTGCGGGAATGGCTGGATCGGCAGGACAGACAGACACGCAACGAGGCGCTGCAGACCCTCAAACGCGTTGACAGGGAATCCGGGTGGGCGAACGCGGTCGAGGCGATGCTTTCCATCCTCGAATCGACCGGCGGGGCGGACCGCGCCGGTGTCACACTGCTCGCGGCCAGGCTCGCCGAGGGCGTGGCGGGTATCGAATACGACGATGACAGGCCGGATCCGGGTGAATACGACATCGCGTTCACCGCGGACGTCGGCGTGCAGGAAGGCGGGCGATGAACACGAAGACGGACGAAGGGCTCTACGAGAAGGCCCGCAAGCTGTTCATCTCCAAGGCGAGCATCGACGAATTCGCCGGCTGGGCCACGCCCCGCCAGGTCGACGCCGTCCACCGCCTGCTCGACACGGAACTGGCGAACAGGGAACGCGCGAAGCACGACAGGCTCCTGCGCCGCGCCCGGTTCCCCGTCGTCAAGGGTCTCGACGGCTACGACTTCACGAACGTCAGGCTCCCCGACGGCTACATGCTCGATGAGCTCCTAGGGCTCGGTTTCATCCCGCGCGCGCAGGACCTGGTGTTCTACGGCAAGA
>OAUG01000575.1_pt1 | contig 10855 bp, 9 predicted proteins | sample 1476141 | NCBI WGS metagenome assembly OAUG01 (sample SAMEA2580007, study PRJEB22360) | human gut metagenome | biome: human gut; feature: human-associated habitat; material: faeces | place: Denmark | collected 2008/2010 | reverse complement strand
AGAAAAAGACCTGGGCGGCTGAAGACCTGCTTCGCGGGAACTGGATGGCAGGCCTCAGGTCCGGCTGGAGTGAGTGGGAAGAGAGTGCCACGGACAGTATGTCGCAGGTAAAAAGTGCTGCCACGCAGACCTTTGACGGTATTGCACAGAATATGGCAGCGATGCTGACCGGCAGCGAACAGAACTGGCGTGGTTTCACCCGTTCTGTGCTGTCCATGCTGACAGAGATTTTTCTGAAGCAGGCGATGGTGGGGATAGTCGGGAGTATCGGCAGCGCCATTGGCGGTGCTTTCGGTGGTGGTGCGTCTGCCTCCACGGGGACGGCCATTCAGGCTGCGGCGGCGAACTTCCATTTCGCGACCGGGGGATTTACGGGGACGGGGGGTAAATATGAACCTGCGGGGATTGTTCATCGCGGGGAGTTTGTCTTCACGAAGGAGGCGACCAGCCGGATTGGTGTCGGCAATCTGTACCGCCTGATGCGGGGCTATGCGGAAGGTGGTTATGTCGGCGGTGCCGGAAGTCCGGCGCAGATGCGGCGGGCGGAAGGCATTAATTTTAATCAGAACAATCACGTGGTGATTCAGAACGACGGCCCCAACGGGCGGGCAGGGCCGCAGCTGATGAAAGCGGTGTATGAGATGGCCCGCAAGGGGGCACAGGATGAACTCCGGCTGCAGTTGCGTGATGGCGGTATGTTATCAGGGAGCGGTGGATGAAAACCTTTCGCTGGAAAGTGAAGCCGGATATGGAGGTGAACTCGCAGCCATCGGTGCGTGAAGTGCGTTTTGGTGACGGGTACTCACAGCGTATGGCGGCAGGGCTGAATGCTGACCTGAAAACATACAGGGTGACGCTTTCCGTGACCCGGGAGGAGGCCCGGCATCTGGAAGCGTTCCTGGCAGAGCACGGTGGCTGGAAGGCATTTTTGTGGAAGCCACCCTATGCATACCGGCAGATAAAGGTGACCTGTGCCGGGTGGTCTGCGCGGGTCGGGATGTTGCGCGTTGAGTTCAGCGCGGAGTTTAAGCAGGTGGTGAACTGATGCAGGATATTCGCGAAGAAAGTCTGAACGAGTCGGTTAAGTCAGAGCAGTCACCGCGGGTGGTACTCTGGGAAATCGACCTGACGGTACAGGGTGGTGAGCGGTATTTTTTCTGTAATGAGCTGAATGAAAAAGGGGAGCCGGTCACCTGGCAGGGGCGTAAGTATGAGGCATACCCGATTGACGGCAGCGGCTTTGAGATGAACGGCCGGGGCAGCAGTGCCAGACCGTCGCTGACGGTGTCCAATCTGTTCGGTCTGGTCACCGGGATGGCGGAAGACCTGCAGAGTCTGGTGGGGGCCACGGTGGTCCGCCGCCGGGTGTATGCCCGTTTTCTGGATGCGGTGAATTTCGTTGCGGGCAATCCGGAGGCGGACCCGGAGCAGGAGCTGAGTGACCGCTGGGTGGTGGAGCAGATGTCGCAGCTGACAGCCATGACGGCCTCGTTTGTGCTGGCTACACCGACCGAGACGGACGGGGCGCTGTTTCCCGGTCGCATCATGCTGGCGAACACCTGTATGTGGGATTACCGGGGAGATGAATGCGGGTATAACGGTCCTGCGGTGGCGGATGAGTTCGACAACCCCACCACGGATATCCGTAAGGACAGATGCAGCAAGTGCATGCGCGGGTGTGAGATGCGCGGCATGGTGGCTAATTTTGGCGGTTTCCTTTCCATTAACAAACTTTCGCAGTAAATCCAATGACACAGACAGAATCAGCGATTCTGGCGCATGCCCGGCGGTGTGTGCCTGCGGAGTCGTGCGGCTTAGTGGTGAGAACGCCGGAGGGGGAGCGGTATATCCCTTGTGTGAATATCTCTGCAGAGCCGGAGGCGTATTTTCGTATTGCACCGGAAGACTGGCTGCGGGCAGAGATGCAGGGGGAGATTGTGGCACTGGTCCACAGTCATCCCGGTGGGCTGCCCTGGCTGAGCGAGGCTGACCGGCGGCTGCAGATAAAAAGCGCACTGCCCTGGTGGCTGGTCTGCCGGGGTGACATTCACAAATTCCGCTGTGTGCCACATCTGACGGGACGGCGCTTTGAGCACGGGGTGACGGACTGTTACACGCTGTTCCGGGATGCTTATCATCTGGCGGGGACTGAGATGCCGGATTTTCATCGCGAGGATGACTGGTGGCGTCACGGTCAGAATCTCTATCTGGATAATCTGGAGGCCACAGGGCTGTATCAGGTGCCGTTGTCAGCGGCGCAGCCGGGCGATGTGCTGCTGTGCTGTTTTGGTTCATCGGTGCCGAATCATGCCGCCATTTACTGTGGTGACGGCGAGCTGCTGCACCATATTCCTGAACAACTGAGTAAACGGGAGAGGTATTCCGAAAAATGGCAACGACGAACGCATTCTGTCTGGCGTCACCGCCACTGGCACGCATCTGCCTTCACGGGGATTTGCAACGATTTGGCCGCCGCCTCAGCCTGTATGTGAACACGGCAGCGGAAGCCATCCGTGCCCTGTCGTTACAGGTGCCGGGCTTTCGCCGTCAGATGAACGAAGGCTGGTACCAGATACGTATTGCCGGTGATGACACGGCACCGGAGGCGGTGTACGCCCGTCTTCACGAACAGCTGGGTGAGGGAACGGTCATCCACATTGTGCCGCGACTGGCCGGAGCCGGAAAGGGCGGACTGCAGATTGTGCTGGGGGCGGCAGCCATCGTGGGCTCTTTCTTCACGGCCGGTGCCTCGATGGTGTTATGGGGTACAGCCCTGAGTGCCGGCGGTTTTTCTGCCACCACGATGCTGTTTTCACTGGGGGCCAGCATGATACTGGGCGGTGTGGCCCAGATGCTGGCCCCGAAGGCAAAAACACCGGATTACCGCGCAACGGATAACGGCAGACAGAACACGTACTTTTCCTCGCTGGATAACATGATTGCCCAGGGGAACCCGATGCCGGTGCCTTACGGGGAAATGCTGGTTGGCTCCCGCCGTATATCCCAGGACATCAGCACCCGTGATGAAGGCGGGGGCGGAAAGGTCGTGGTTATCGGGCGGCAGGGGTAAAAAGAATAAAAAAATCCCGCAGTGATCGCGGACAGGAACTGCGGGAGAGTTACGAAGATTAAGTGTAAGGAATTATTCTTATATCACGACAAAAAAATTAACGCAGAGAAATTATACGCGCCACAGTCAGTTTGTGAAAATGTGAAGATATTCAGAATTTTTATGCCATTACCGGTTTTAACCAACAGGATTATCGGTGGGCATGAAAGAAAACCCCGGTATCTGCTGATACCGGGGTTTCTCTTTAGCATGGCAGAAATGTGTTTCATGCTTTTCGGGCGAAGGATATCCGACTTCTGTACGGAATGGCAAGTGGCGGTTAATTTATTCAGGGGAAGGCTGTATGGGAAAAGGTGGCGGTAAGGCACACACGCCTCGTGAGGCGAAGGATAATCTCAAATCCACGCAGATGATGAGTGTGATTGATGCGATTGGTGAGGGACCGATAGAAGGTCCGGTGAAGGGACTGCAGAGTATTCTGGTGAACAAAACCCCGCTGACGGACACGGACGGTAATCCCGTGATACACGGTGTGACTGCGGTCTGGCGTGCCGGGGAGCAGGAGCAGACACCACCGGAAGGCTTTGAGTCCTCCGGAGCTGAAACCGGACTGGGCGTGGAAGTGACGAAGGCAAAACCGGTGACGCGCACCATTACGTCCGCGAACATTGACCGCCTGCGGGTTACCTTCGGGGTGCAGTCACTGGTGCAGACCACGTCAAAGGGCGACCGTAATCCTTCCTCTGTCCGGATTCTGATTCAGTTACAGCGTAATGGCCGCTGGGTGACGGAAAAGGATGTCACCATTAACGGCAAGACCACCTCGCAGTTCCTGGCCTCGGTGATTCTGGATAATCTGCCTCCCCGGCCCTTTAACATCCGGATGGTCAGGGAGACGGCGGACAGCACCACGGACCAGCTGCAGAATAAGACGCTGTGGTCGTCATACACCGAAATCATCGATGTGAAACAGTGCTACCCGAACACGGCCATTGTGGGGCTGCAGGTGGATGCGGAGCAGTTCGGCGGCCAGCAGATGACGGTGAACTACCATATCCGCGGTCGCATCATCCAGGTGCCGTCAAACTATGACCCGGAAAAACGCACGTACAGTGGTATCTGGGACGGCAGCCTGAAACCGGCATACAGCAACAACCCGGCCTGGTGTCTGTGGGACATGCTGACTCACCCGCGCTACGGCATGGGAAAACGTCTGGGGGCGGCGGATGTGGACAAGTGGGCGCTGTATGCCATCGGGCAGTACTGCGACCAGACGGTCCCGGATGGTTTCGGGGGGACCGAGCCGCGGATGACCTTTAATGCGTACCTGGCACAACAGCGTAAGGCGTGGGACGTTCTCAGTGATTTCTGCTCTGCGATGCGCTGTATGCCGGTATGGAACGGCCAGACGCTGATGTTCGTTCAGGACCGTCCGTCGGATGTGGTGTGGCCGTACACCAACAGCGATGTGGTGGTGGATGATAACGGCGTGGGTTTCCGCTACAGCTTCAGTGCCCTGAAGGACCGGCACACGGCAGTGGAGGTGAATTACACCGACCCGCAGAACGGCTGGCAGACCTCCACGGAACTGGTGGAAGACCCGGAAGCCATACTGCGCTACGGACGCAACCTGCTGAAGATGGACGCGTTCGGCTGTACCAGCCGCGGTCAGGCCCACCGTGCCGGGCTGTGGGTGATAAAGACCGAACTGCTGGAAACGCAGACGGTGGATTTCACGCTCGGGTCACAGGGGCTGCGTCACACACCCGGTGACATCATTGAAATCTGTGATAACGACTATGCCGGGACCATGACCGGCGGACGTGTCCTGTCCATCGATGCCGCCAGCCGTACCCTGACGCTGGACCGGGAGGTGACACTGCCGGAGACCGGCACGGCCACTGTTAATCTGATTAACGGCAGCGGTAAGCCGGCGAGCGTGGCCATCACCGCACACCCCGCGCCTGACCGGATACAGGTCAGCACCCTGCCGGATGGTGTGGAGACATACGGTGTGTGGGGACTCTCCCTGCCGTCACTGCGTCGTCGCCTGTTCCGCTGTGTCTCCATTCGGGAAAACACGGACGGCACGTTCGCCATCACGGCGGTGCAGCACGTACCGGAAAAAGAAGCCATTGTGGATAACGGGGCCAGCTTTGAGCCGCAGTCAGGCAGCCTGAACAGCGTTATCCCACCGGCAGTGCAGCACCTGACGGTGGAGGTGAGTGCAGCTGACGGTCAGTATCTGGCACAGGCGAAATGGGACACGCCGCGGGTGGTGAAGGGTGTGCGCTTCAGTCTGCGTCTGACCAGCGGAAGCGGAGAAGACAGCCGTCTGGTGAGCACCGCCATCACCGCAGACACGGAGCACCGTTTCAGTGGTCTGCCGCTGGGGGAATACACCCTGACGGTGCGGGCCATTAACAGCTACGGCCAGCAGGGCGAACCTGCGACCACCACCTTCCGGATTAACGCGCCTGCAAAACCCGCCACCATTGAGCTGACGCCGGGGTATTTTCAGATAACGGCGGTCCCGCGTCTTGCGGTGTATGACCCGACGGTACAGTTTGAATTCTGGTTCTCAGAAAAACGCATCACGAACACGGCACAGGTGGAAAAATCTGCCCGTTATCTGGGGACCGGCAGTCAGTGGACTGTCCAGGGGAGCCGGATTAAGCCGGGGACGGATTTCTGGTTTTACGTGCGAAGCGTCAACCTGGTGGGAAAATCTGCTTTTGTGGAAGCCAGCGGGCAGCCCAGCAATGATGGTGAAGGGTATCTGGAAATTTTCCGGGGGCTGATAGATGAGACGCTTCTGGGCCAGGCACTGAAAGAGCGCATTGATGCTTCAGCGCTGCGTACGGAGGTCACGCAACTGGAAGAAGACATCCGTCAGCGGATGGACACGGATATCGCAGAAGTGACCCGGAAAATCGGGGAGGCGGAAAACAGCCTCACGCAGCTGGTTGCGAAAAAGAATGAGGACCAGACACTGGCCATCGCGCAGGTGAGCCAGAAAGTGGACCGGGTGAGCAGTGAAATCTCACAGACTGTCAGCCAGGGGCAGTCAGAAAATGCCCGACAGATAGCACAGGTCCGCCAGTACGTGGATAAAAAAGGGAGTGAAATTACCTCGACCACGGATAAAAAACTGGGTGACCAGGCCGTGACCATACAGCAAATCCAGCGGGTTCAGTCAGACACGCGCAATGAGCTGAATGCCATGTATATGCTGAAGGTGCAGAAAACAAAAAACGGTATTCCCTATGTGGCCGGGATTGGTGCGGGGATTGAGGATGTTGATGGTCAGACGCTGAGCAGTATTCTGCTGCAGGCTGACCGTATCGCGATGATTACCCCGGAGAATGGCAACACCACGCCGCTGTTTGTGGCGCAGGGGAATCAGCTGTTCATGAACGACGTGTTCCTGAAGCGACTGTTTGCGGTGAGCATCACGTCATCCGGCAATCCTCCTACGTTTTCCCTGACGCCGGATGGCAGGCTGGCAGCCCGCAATGCGGATATCAGTGGAGCCATCACGGCGAATACCGGCACGCTCAATAATGTCACCATTAACGAGAACTGTGTCATCAGAGGGAAACTGTCTGCAAACCAGATTGAAGGCGATCTCGTTAAAACAGTGGGTAAGGCTTTCCCCCGTGACTCCCGTGCACCGGAGAGGTGGCCATCAGGGACCATTACCGTCAGGGTTTATGACGATCAGCCGTTTGACCGGCAAATTGTTATTCCGGCGGTGGCATTCAGCGGTGCCAGACATGAGCGGGAGAATAACGATATTTATTCGTCATGCCGCCTGATAGTACGGAAAAACGGTGCTGAAATTTATAACCGTACCGCGCTGGATAATACGCTGGTTTACAGTGGTGTTATTGATATGCCTGCTGGTCGCGGCCACATGACGCTGGAGTTTTCTGTATCAGCATGGTGGGTAAATGGCTGGTATCCCACAGCAAGTATCAGCGATTTGCTGGTTGTTGTGATGAAGAAAGCCACTGCAGGCATCACGATTAGCTGAATTTTATAACCCCAATACGGGCGCCAGAAATGGCGCCTTTTTTATTGCAGAAAAGCGAGAGGTAATTATGCGTAAATTATGTGCTGTTATTCTGTCCGCAGTAGTCTGGCTGGTTGCCGCTGGTACGCCAGCGAGCGCAGCAGAGCATCAGTCCACACTAAGCGCCGGGTATCTTCAGACCCACACTGATATGCCAGGCAGCGATAATCTGAACGGGATTAACGTGAAATACCGTTATGAGTTTACGGACGCGCTGGGGCTGATTACGTCCTTCAGTTATGCCAATGCTGAGGATGAGCAAAAAACGCACTACAGCGATACCCGCTGGCATGAAGATTCCGTGCGTAACCGCTGGTTCAGCGTGATGGCGGGGCCATCTGTACGCGTGAATGAATGGTTCAGTGCTTATGCGATGGCAGGTGTGGCTTACAGCCGTGTGTCGACGTTCTCCGGGGATTATCTCCGCGTAACTGACAACAAGGGGAAAACGCACGATGTGCTGACCGGAAGTGATGACGATCGCCACAGCAACACGTCTCTGGCGTGGGGAGCTGGCGTGCAGTTTAACCCGACCGAATCCGTGACCATTGATATTGCTTATGAAGGTTCCGGTAGTGGCGACTGGCGAACGGATGCATTTATTGTTGGTATCGGATACCGTTTCTGACAACAGACGCCGATTTATCTTCTGTAAATATTGTTATGATACGCAGGTTCATCCGCCTTATGGGGTGAACTGCGTTTGAGGAAACGTAAAGTTACACTGTCCTGAAGCCCGTGGCGTCACTGCTGCGGGCTTTTTTTATTGGTGGAAAAGTATGACAGTAAAAATTTCTGGCGTGCTTAAAGATGGCACAGGAAAACCAGTACAGAACTGCACCATTGTGCTGAAGGCCAGACGGACCAGCAGCACGGTGGTGGTGAACACGGTGGCCTCTGAAAATCCGGATGAAGCCGGGCGTTACAGCATGGATGTTGAGTATGGCCAGTACAGCGTCACCCTGCTGGTTGAAGATTTTCCGCCTTCACATGCCGGGACCATTACCGTCTATGAAGGTTCCAGACCAGGTACGCTGAATGATTTTCTCGGCGCCATGACGGAGGATGATGTTCGTCCGGAGGCACTGCGCCGTTTTGAGCTGATGGTGAATGAAGTGGCACGTCATGCCGGAGCGTCATCACAGAGTGCAGCGGCGGCAAAGAAATCCGAAACGGCAGCAGCCTCATCGAAGAATGCGGCGAAAACCTCAGAAACGAATGCAGCTAACAGCGCACAGGCGGCAGCGGCCTCGCAGACTGCATCGGCAAACTCCGCGACAGCAGCCAAAAAATCAGAAACCAGCGCGAAAAATAGCGAGACAGCCACAAAGGCCAGCGAAAAAAACGCAAAATCCAGCCAGACGGCAGCGAAAACCAGTGAGACGAATGCCAAAGACAGTGAAGCCAACGCAAAGGTGAGCGAAACAGCGGCGGCGAACTCGGCGAAAGCATCGGCAGCAAGCCAGACGGCAGCAAAAGCAAGTGAAGATGCTGCCAGAGAATACGCAAACCAGACAGCAGAGCCGTACAGATATGTTTTACAGCCGCTGCCGGATGTGTGGATACCCTTTAATGATTCGCTGGATATGATTACGGGCTATTCTCCGGGTTATAAAAAAGTGAAGATTGGTGATAATGTGGTTCAGGTTGCCAGTGATAAACAGGTTAATTTCAGTCGCGCATCAACGGCAACATATATCAACAAATCTGGCGAACTGAAAACGGCGGAAATTAATGAGCCGCGATTTGAGTGTGATGGCCTGCTTATTGAGGGACAAAGAACGAACTTCTTCCAGAACAGTACAGACCCTTCGAAGTGGAATAAGTCAACTTCACTGGACGTTACAGAAACAGGCACAGATAGTTTCGGGTTTAATTATGGTCGGTTTGTCGTACAGGATTCGATTGTTGGTACAAGTAAAGCGCATACCATTATCGGACTGTATTCGAGTACCGGAGGGGTTGATACTTCAGGGGACGAAAAGCATGTAACTATATCCTGTCGGGTAAAAAGTGAAGTTGATAATATCGCCGTTCGTATTTTATTTGAACATTATGATGGGGAGGTAAGGACATCAATAGGAGCAGCAAACCTGAACCTTACCACCCGCATAATTAGCAAGACAGGTCAGACAAGCCGTGTTACAGCAAGGTCTGTTAAGGATGATGCAACTGGCTGGATATTTTTTGAGGCTACATTAAAAGCAGATACAACAGAAAATACGGTTGGTGGTTTTGTCCAGTATTCTCCGGATACAGGGCAGATGGTTACATCAGGGGATTATCTCGATGTAACCACTCCACAGATTGAGGCTGGTACAGGCGCATCATCTTTTATTGTTACGGGGACGGCACCGGCAACGCGGGCAAGCGATATGGTGACAGTCCCAATCAAGAATAACCTTTATAATCTTCCTTTTACGGTTCTTTGTGAGGTACATAAGAACTGGTATAAAACGCCAAATGTAGCGCCGCGTGTTTTTGATACCGGCGGTCATCAAACCGGAGCGGGGATCGTAATGGGGTTTGGTTCATCAGGTGGGTACGACGGTTTTCCGTATTGCGATATAGGTGGTTCAGACCGACGAATAAATGAAAATGCCGGGCTGGAAAAAATGCTTATTGGTATGCGGGTAAAGTCCGAACGGTCCACATGTGTAGTCAGTAACGGTAAGTTAAGCAGCGAAACTAAAACCAAATGGGAATATATCCGGAGTACAGCAACCATTCGCATTGGTGGACAAACTACAGCAGGATTACGCCATTTATTTGGGCATGTGAGGAATTTTCGTCTCTGGCATAAAGAGCTAACAGATGCGCAGCTTGGGAAGGTTGTGGAGTGAGAGATTTCACGTTGCGTTTCAGTGATAAAGCAGATTTCAGGGCATTTCTCAGGAAACTTAACTGGGAAGAGGACGAAGAGCTGCAGAATGCCGTTCTGGTTGATGAGATTGGTTTTACGTTCAGGGAGACAGATGTTTCTGATGACGGAGAACCAGAATACACGCGAAACGAAGGGTACTTTGTTAATATCCGTCTTCTTGACGATGGATTTGAGGATTCCGTGTTCCGTGAGTGGGTGGTTACACCAGAGCGCCCGCTCAGGGAGTGGTTTTAAGGATAGCAGATGGATATCACGTCGATACTTCATGCGCTTTGTGCCGTGGCGGTGCAGGTACTGGCTGGTCTTTTTACCGGAAACTGGGCTTACGGGGCGATAGCCGGTTGTACGTTCTTCATTGCGCGTGAACACACCCAGGCAGAATATCGCTGGATTGAAATGTTCGGGCATGGCAAGCGGATTAACATGCCGTGGTGGGGCGGTTTTGATCCACGTGCATGGGATGTGGCAAGCCTGATGGATTTTGCTGTGCCGGTGGTGGCGTGTCTGCTGGTCTGGCTGTTGGTTAATCGTGGGTGAAAAAGGTGAGCAGTATATGCAACGAAGGAGGAAACATCATTGCTGGCGGCATGGAAGGCATGCAGGGTGTTGCTGAACCGTGTTGATACATCAACTGCACCTGATATTGAGTGGCCTACGAACCCTGTCAGGGAGTAATCATTGGGATTATGCCGCAGCACGTCTTAAGCAAGAACGTGCTGCGGTTGGATGCTATTTTTTCCCTGAAGCGGAAAACATTACTACAGTACCTTGAACCTTGGTTTTAACATTCTCGAAATGCTCTGAGAGTATATGTGTTAAGCCTTCT
>OAUG01000574.1_pt1 | contig 10911 bp, 9 predicted proteins | sample 1476141 | NCBI WGS metagenome assembly OAUG01 (sample SAMEA2580007, study PRJEB22360) | human gut metagenome | biome: human gut; feature: human-associated habitat; material: faeces | place: Denmark | collected 2008/2010 | reverse complement strand
TGGCGGGTCAATCAGACGGGCTCGCAAGTCGCGATCATCGGACTGGGCAATGCGTATCCGTTGGCGGAGCAGACGGCCGCCGCATTGTCTGACGATTATGGCATCACGGCAACGGTTATCGACCCGCGCCAGTGCACGTCGCTGGATTCAGACGTACTGGAGTCGTTGCGTGATGGCCACCAGCAGGTCATCACCCTTGAAGACGGGCAGCTTGAAGGCGGCTGGGGCGAGAAAGTGACCGCATACTATGCGAATCATCATGTCTCGGACGGCAGCCGTAATCCTCGTGTGCTGAACTTCGGCGCAGCCAAGGAATTTACCGACCGCGTGTCGCTGGGCGAACTGAACGAACGTTATGGACTAACGGTGGAGCAGGTGACAGAGGCGATCACTCGTTGTTTTTGATGGCGTCTAGGGCCGGGATTTTAACGGCTTTATTGGCCGGGCCGAAGCCGAATAGCAAGCCGATCAGCGTGGGAAACAGCACGGCGAACAGGAACAGCCACCACGGAATCACCGAATAACGGGTCACATTCTCGCCACCAACTATCGCCTGCCAGAGTATGGTCCAGATAGATGTTCCGCCACCGGTACCGTCGCCGGAGCCCCCGCCGGCACCGCTGACCATACCGCCAGACATGCCGCCGCTCATGCCGCCCGCATACAACGCGCCGACAACGTTGATGCCCAGCGATATCAGTCCGCTCAGCACGCAGCCGATCGATCCGCCGAAGAATCCGATCGCGCCGGCCTCCGCAAGAAACATGACGCGAATGTCACGAACGTAGCAGCCAAGCGCCTTCATAATGCCGATCTCGCGCGTGCGCTCGGTTACGGACATAACCATTGTGTTGGCGATGCCGATGGCCGCAACCAACAGCGAAACCGCGCCGATACCGCCCAGAATCAGCTGAATCGCGCGCGACTGTTCTTCCAACGACTTACGCATGTCTTCATAGGAGGAGGTCTCGTAGCCCAACGCTTTGATCTGTGATTCGACTTCGGGCACGGACTTGAGGTCGGCGGCCTTGACCAGCACCTGATTATAGGCGGTGGCTTTTTTGGCGGCGGCTGGATCGACTTTGGCGGCCAGTTCCTTCAACGCCTGCAAATCCATGACCAGACCGTCGGAGGTGGCATAGCCTTTGTTGTAGTCGCCCGCCACAATGCCGGAAGCCCGCACATCAAAGGTGACGTTTTCCGACTGACCCGCGGTGTTGCCACCCGCACCGCCTGTGCCGCCACCGCCGCCGTACATGTTCATGGTGTACTGGTCGCCCTGATAATTGGTGCCGGTGGTCAGACTGATTTGCGTGGCGAGCGGGTCGAAGAACGGATCCTCGTCCTGGTCTTCCTCGCACTGGCCGGTGGTCTGGTCAAACGTGCATGAGGAATACTGACCGCCGCGTGTGCTGGTGCGTTGTTCGCCGTTCTTCAGGGTGTCCATGAAACCATAGGCGAACCATTCGCCGGCAAGCACCTGATCCTTTTTGACCGGCTTCTCGCCACCGACGAGCTTGTAGCCCATCTGGTCGAACTGGGTCATGTCGATGCCCATGATCTGCACGTAATCGTAGAGGTAACGGCCGCCCGCGCCGGCTCTGGCCGTCACGTTATAAGGGAAGTTCATCATCGGCGTCACGCCGGATACGCCGCTCATCGCGCGGAAGGATTCCACGGCCTTGTCGTCGAGCTTGGTATCGCCCATCTTGGACGAGCCGCCATCGTCCATCGGACCGGCATAACCGTTGGTGTACACGGTGACGATGGACAGATCGCCCATCGATTTGAGCATCTTCTCGTTCTGCTCGTTAATGCCTTGGCCCAAAGAGACCATGAGCACAATCGAGCAGCAGCCGACGATAACGCCCAGCACGGTCAGAATCGTACGGGATTTACGCCGCCATAGGTTTTGTCTGCAGAGCCGCAGTATGTCGCCGAATCGCATGGTCGGGCCTTTCAGGCCTTGTGGGATGAGCCGGCTGGTGCGACTGATGAGGCTGGGGTGACTGGTGTGATAGGAGCGGTGTCTGCCGCAGCACCATCCGTCACGCCGGTATCGGTCTTATCATCCTTGCCTTCGGACCAATCATCCCAGTCCTCATCAATATCGTTCTTCTTGGCCTTCTGCTTGCGCCGGCGACGCACCAGCAGCACAATCACCACGATAATGACCACGGCGATCACGACGATGACCACATACACCAGCACCGGCAATCCCTGATTGGCGTTCTGTTCCATGTTCGGATCGGCCATGCCGGAATCATCCATCGGCTGCATATCGGTTACGGGTATGGTGAGCGGGAATTCCTTGGTCTTGGTCTGTCCGTCGGAATCCTCGTACGTGACTTTGAGCGTGGTCTTCAGCTCGCCTGACGCGTGCGGCGTAAAGGCGTAACCAATCGTGCCGGTGGCGCCGGAAGCCACATTGCCCACGTACTGGGTTTTCATCGTGGCATCGAAACCTTCGCCCTCCATCGTGGCTTCGACGTTGGCGATATCGCCTTTGCCCTTGTTCACATATTCCATCGTGACCGTGTTTTCCTGGCCGGCGATCACCTGGTCGGGCACTACGGGATCACTGATTTCGAACCGGTCAGGCTGACTGATCGGCACGGAAATCTTGACGTCAGACTGGCTTGAGGAGCGGGCGCTGGCGTCCACATACTCGTATCGGAAGTTCACGGTCACGGGCTGGGCACCGCTTTTCGCGGAGGCGAGCGCCTGCATCGGCACGCTTTGCGTCATGGCGTAACCGCCCCACAGCGCGTCGACGTAGAACGTGTTCGTGCCTCCCGCGATGGCGAAGCTCTCGCCGCCGTCCACGGTGATGACCATGTTCGTCACCGCCACCTGACCCATGTTCTGGAAGGTGAAGTCGAGGTTGAAATCGGCGCCGGCGGCCACGGAATCGCCGCCATAGGTGAAGTTGGTGACGATGATGTTCGGCACCGGGCCGGCGATTGGCGCGGAATCGCCGTCGCTTCCCTGAGACGTACTGTTCGTGCCGCTTGTGCCGTCTGTGCCGTCGACTGCGTACGCCTGGTGCGGAAGGGAGATGACGGCAAGTGCCAGTGACAGCGTGGAGAGCAACGCGACGATGATGGCGATGGGGCGGTGGGAGAGGTGCTTCATCGGTCAACTCCTTGGGTTCTTTGGGCGGACGGCGTGGACGGAACAGTTGGGCGGGAAAGGTCGGTGTTGAGCCGATCGCTGGTGATGCGGCCATCGAGCAAGGTGACGATGCGGTCGGCGTATGAAGCCATCTGCGGATCGTGTGTGACCAGCACGATGGTCTGGTTGAAGTCATGGGCGAATGCACAGATCATCGTCATGACCTCGGTTTTGGTTTTGGAGTCAAGGTTGCCGGTCGGCTCATCGGCGAACACCACCTCGGGCTTGGTCACAAACGCCCGGGCGATGCCGACGCGCTGCTGTTGGCCTCCCGACATCTGGCGCGGGTAATGGCTGAGACGATGGCCGAGCCCGACTCGTTTGAGTACGCCACGCGCCGCACGTTCGCGCTGTTCCTTGGGCACGCCGCGGAACATCAGCGGCATTGCCACGTTTTCGAGCGCGGTCAGATTGGGCAGCAGGTTGTACGACTGGAATACGAAGCCAAGATGCTTCTGGCGGAAGGCCGCCAGCTCACGCTCGTCGAGTTTGCTGACGGGTACGCCGCCGATTCTCACGCCGCCGCGCGTCGGTTTTTCCATGCCGGCCAACTGGTTGAGCAGCGTGGATTTGCCGGAGCCGGATTCGCCGAAAATGCAGCAGATCTGGCCTTGCGGGATACTGAGATTGACACGGTCAAGCGCCACCACCGTCTCATCCTCGACGGGGTATTCCTTGCGTAGGTTTCTTACCTCGATGATTGCTCGTGGCACGGGCCTTCTTCCCTCGTTCGTCGCCATTGGCGGACGCGCGATAGCTGGTTATTATTCAGCACATCTCAAGTCAGAGTATAGCCGTTATGCAGGAGACGCACCCCTTAAGGGTGTTCCCGGATGGTGGTGATGAGCATGTGACTTCTAATCTCAAGGTCGACAGTTCAGGCTCCAGACGGACCCAGACCGGCATAATATTCAAAAGCCCCTGCCCCTCACAAACGATGAGGGACCAAGGGCTTATTACATCGTGACCCCGGACGGGCTCGAACCGTCGACCTTGAGATTAGAAGTCACATGCTCTATCCAGCTGAGCTACGGGGCCAAACTCGTGTAAGTCTAGCCGTAGGGGTGTAAAACACCTCGGCGTAACGTCGGCTTGCACCGGTACCATCGGCGATATGGGGACAACGGAGAGCAACGTAGATCACGCCGCATCGGGCCAGACCGTCGCAGGCGATAGCGGTGAGCTCACTTTCACATACGCACAGGGTCGTTTTGCCAGTGAAGGCAAGGATTGGGAAAGCCCGGTTGTGACCAACATGGCTGCATCCGTCTCTGCCGATGCCGGTAATGTCCCCGCCGGCAGCATCACCAACACCGGCACCAACAACACCTTCACCAGCACCACCGAATCGTCGCTTGCCACCCTGCTGTCCAACCAATGCCCGTTCGTTATCAAGGCCACCATTTTCGAGGGCAATGGCAAAAACGCCATTCGCGAACGTCACACATTCACCGGCTCGGTGCTGCGCCAGCTCGACCAAGCCAGCGCCCTGCTGAACGGCATCAACGAATCCGGCCAATACCCGGCCATAGCCCTGCGCGAAGCATTGGTCAACGCACTGGAACATCGCGATTACACGTACTCCGGCCCCACACTGATCAATATCTTCGATTCCCGCTTGGAAATCGTGTCGCTCGGCGGCCTGACCGATGGTTTGGAAATCAACGATCTACTCAACGGCGTATGCCAGCCACGCACCCCGCGTTTGGCTGAATTGTTCGCCGATTTGGGCCTCTGCGAGAACTGCGGTACCGGCATTCAACGCATTATGGACGCCTACGCGCAGAGCGCGGTCAGTCCGCAACTGCGCGTGGGCCCCACTTCGGTGGCAATGGTACTGCCTATCCCTGTATCGGCCGAGGCCGCGTCCTCGCATCGGACCGATGCCGATGCTTCCGCCGCGCCCAGCACCACTGACGAAGCACAGCATGCCAAAATGTACTCATTCCCCACGATTCAGCGCATGACGGATAACGCCGCAGATGCTTTGGCCGGCGCACGCATCATCGGCTGCGCGCCACTGCAGACGCTGATTCTCGGCAGTGGATTCGGCGAACGCCCGGACGGTGACGATCAGGCCAGTACCCGCCCGCTTGATACGGCAACGCTGGAACCGTCGCCTCAAACGTTGGAACAGTTCACGCTCAATTTCCTCGCGTTCCGCGGTGTGAAGCTCAGCCGTAAAACCATGCAGAAAGCGCTTGGCCTGAACAAGGATCAGATGACGCAGCTCTTGGACCAGCTGGAGTTGAGCGGCAAGATCGAACGTCATACGCACGCCAAGTCCACTACGTATTCGCTGGCACATGCCTCAGGACGGTAGCGACCAGGGCGACAACGACCAAATCGTCAACAACCCAAGCAGCAACGACCAGAGCAATACGGCCCAAGGCGCGATAAAGCAGCAGCTCAGTTCTCGAATACGCGGTCGCGAATCATGCGACCGGATTCGTCGAGCGCGGTGGAGAACCGGCCATAGCCGGACAGAATCACGCCCATGTACAGCATGTCCACGAGCGCGGTATCGGCCACGCGCGAGAAAATCGCATTGCCATAGATCGTGTGCGAATCACGACCCGTCAGCAACGTCATGTCGGCCCAGCTGGCCAGCGGCGCGCCGATGGCATTGGTTATGGCGATGGTTTTCGCGCCATGCGACTTCGCCAATCGCAACGCTTTGACCGTATCCGCCGAACTGCCCGAATGGGAGAAGGCGACGGCCACAGCGCCGTGGGGCAGGTGCCCGGCACCGATCTGCTGCAGGTAAGCGTCGGTATTGAGACGGCATGTCAGTCCCAGGTAGCCGAGCTTGGTGAACAGATCCATCGCCGGTGTCAACGAGTTCTCCACGCCGAAAATATCGATGAACTCCGATTCGGCGAGTAGGGCGACCGCCTTGCGATAGGCCTTGGGGTCCAACGCACTGTGCAGCTCATCGATCAGCGCCTTCGCGCCATAGGCCGCTTTGCCGGGAATCTCATCTTCGTCATCCCACGGATTCAGATCGAATCCAGCCAACGGATTGAAGGTCACTTTGTGCTCGGCGGCCGGATGGCGCAACACGTACCGCAGTTCACGGTAACCGCCGAAACCGAGCTTGCGGGCGAACCGAATCACCGTCGGCTGGCTGACGTGGGCGATGTCGGCCATCTGACCGACGGTCAGGTCGGCCGCCTCCTCGATATGATTCCGAATATACTGGGCCACGGCGCGCTCCGCCGGACGCAGCGACGGATACACGTGGTCGATGCGCTCACGTATTCCCACCGAGGATTGCACAGCCGCGCTCCTAGTCGTCCGTATTTTCCATTCCTGTTTCGAGGTTACCGGCTGTATACCGGCGAACAGTCGACTTGGATTGACCGCAACATGAACGGTGAGCGAACTCTTCCGTTTACCTTTCCGCTCCATTCCCTCTACAATCGAAACCATGGTGCGGATTAGCGTGGGAAGCCCCACCCATCACACAAGCGGGCGACTGTACGGCGTGTTCTTCGAGGACATCAACCATGGTGCGGATGGCGGGCTGAACGCCAACATGGTGAACAACTACAGTTTTGACGGCGTTTATCTCGACCATCACACGTGGCGTATGGCCGGTGCCGAACGGTGGCGTACGCAGGCTGATTCCCTGCGTTTCTGGGATTTCATCAACTGTTCCGCCGCCAGCCTTGGCAGTGAGATACGCGGGATTCACGGCCAGCGGGTGACCACCGACTGCCCCGCCCCGCCAATTCACGCACATAGCCGATACGCTCGCATCACGTCCGATGTTCCTTCCGAAACCGGCCCTGCATATCTGGAAAACCTCGGCTATAACGGAGGCGGCGACAACGGGGGCGAGCCCGCGTTCTCCATCGTCGCCGACCACACCTATTCCGTCAGTCTCGCGGTACGTCCGGTTCATGGGCGGGCCGAGCTGTCCGTCGGCGTGGTCGATAGGTACGGCCTGCCGCTCACCAGTATCACTCGATTGTCGTATATCGTGGACTCCGATCCGCTTGACGATACGGAAGAGACCGGTCTGAGGCAGGACGATGGGGCCGATGCGCAGGATTCCGGCGTTTCGATCAGTCCGGATTCGTCGGATGGTGCCATCGTCATCGGCCGTGACGGCTGGTACCGGTTCAACGCCGACGTAACCGGACTGAACACCGATTACGGCAAGCTGCGTATCACCATTGACGCCGGCGAACGCACCACGTTCGATCTGGATCTGGTGCAGTTCATGGATGCGGACTATTGGGGCGCGGGCGACCCGAAATGGCGTTACGGCAAGCTGCGCCGCGATTTGGTGGAGACCATTCAGGCGTTGCATCCAGCGTTTCTGCGATTCCCCGGCGGCTGCATCGTCGAAGGTGTGACGCCCGGCAATGAGTATCGCTGGAAGGATACCGTCGGCTCTCTGGCCGCGCGACGCCAACAGTATTCGATGTGGTCGTTCAAGATGCCGGATGGTTCCAGCTATTCGCAGAGCTATCAGATCGGTTTCTACGAATATTTCTGCCTGTGCGAGGACCTCAAGGCCAAGCCGCTGCCTACTCTGTTCGCCGGCATCGCATGCCAGTCGCCCGGCCGAGATCCGCGCCACATGGATATCAATTCGGCCACCTTCCGCAACAATGTGATTCAGGACTACCTGGACCTCATCGAATTCGCGAATGGCGATCCGGAGTCCAGCTCGTGGGCCGCGGTCCGGCGTGATATGGGCCATCCTGAGCCGTTCGGCTTGGACATGATCGGCGTGGGCAACGAAAACTTCGGGGCTGACTACGTGGCCAAGTTTGACATGATCAGCGAGGCCATTCATGAACGATACCCGGATATGCTGTGTGTGATGAGCGCCGGACTGTTCCCCTTCCAGCCGGCGATGAAGCGCAGCTGGGACCATGCGCGAGCGTTGGCCGCAACCGATTCCGGGGCACATGATTCCGCCACCGGTGACGCGATTATCGTCGACGAGCATTCCTACCACTCCCCCGAATGGTTTGCATCCCAGGCGTCACGATTCGACGCTTACCCGCGTTGTGGCGCCGGCGTCTATTTCGGCGAATATTCAGCCAACGGCTATTTTGCCGGCCAACCACAGACCGAACAAGGCGCGAACACGTGGAAGTCGGCACTCGGCGAGGCCGCGTTCCTGACCGGCTGCGAGCGCAATTCCGACGTGGTGCGCATGACCTCCTATGCGCCGCTGCTCGCGCATATTCCGGCTAAGGGGTGGGCGCAGAATCTTATCGAATTCAATCCGGCGCATGTGAACCCCACGGTGAATTATGAGGTGGAGCGGCTGTTTTCCACGCATCTGGGCGACACGACGTATGCCGTGTCCATCGAGCAGACCGCGTCACGCCCCGCCAAACATCTGTATGTCAGCGCCACCGGGCATGACAGGGATGACGCCTGCCGTTACATCAAAATCGTCAATATCTCCGATTCCCCGGTGGATGTGACGTTGGAAATCGCGCGCGGACTGGCCGGGCTGGGCGCCTCGCCATCGCGACCGGTGCGTTTGGAGGTGACGACGTTAAGCGCCAGTCCGACGGCGAAAACCACTATCGGATAACCCGTGTATTCGCTCGGATACCGCGGCGAGGCTTCGGGGGCGATTGTGCCGGAACGTCGGGCTTACACATTGCCGTCGCCGTCTTCATTGCTGGCGATGAAGATCAAGCCGTACAGCGTCACGCTGGTGGCTTCGCGCTGATCGACATCGGCCATTAGGCCGATTCCTTTGCCGTTAGAATCACCCTCAAGGATGAGGGGGAATCGTGCAGATTCAGGGAATAATAGGGGCTATCCCCCATAGCGAATACAAGCACGGGAGGGCAGGATGGAAACCACGGCGGCCAGAAGACCGCCGGCCAACGATGAAGGAGTATGCGGTATGTTTATCAATCTGTTCCGCAGGCAGCGCCCTGCGCTCGCCCGGCTGGCCCGCAACTCCAACGCCTATCGTCAGCCGATGGTTGCGGCCGTATCATCGTCCGCAGTCGGCGTATCCAGCATCACCTCTGCAGCCAACACAGCCAACACAGACGGCGTATCCGGCGTGTCCACGCTGGATGCCACCATCGGCCGCATCCACGACATCCCGCAGTCGGCCATGAGCCGACTGACCGGCTCCCCCACCGTATACGCGCGGTAGACCGGCCCAACCCACAACGGCGGCTCAGAGACTCGGCTCGATGATCCAGCTCAAGGTCAGCAATACGGCCAAAAACAGAACGTTGACGGCGGAGTAGACGGCCAGATACCGGCCTTTCTTGTGCGGGTATTGGCGCACGACGTTCTTGTAAGAAATAAGCGAGGCCATCGAGGCGATGAGCGTACCCATGCCGCCCAAATTGGTGCCAATGATCAGATCGCGCCATTGGTCGCAGAAGCCGGAAAGCAGAATCGTGGTGGGCACATTGCTGATGACCTGGCTGGAGCCGCCCCCTCCAGCGGATGGCCGCCGACCAGCGAGCGCGCCAGTTCGTAGAATTCGGGCACGCGCTTCATGTTGCCGATGAAGATGAAGAACATGCAGAAGGTGAGCGGCAGTCCCCAATCCACGTATTTGAATACGCGCCGATCGGTGAACAGGAACACGACGACCACGATCACGCACATCACCCACAGGGGAATCACGTCGGAGACGGCCAGTAGGCAGACGATGAACAGCAGCGAGTAGACGATGGTGCGCCAGCCGCCATAACCGGCGCCGTAGCCGGTGATACGAATCTCGCCGGGCTGGTGTTTGTTGCGCTCGGGAGCCAGCACGCCGGTTTCGAGGTCGCCCAGGTCGCCGACCGGTTTGCCGCCAAACACCACGGAAATCACGATGACCAGCAACACGGCCGCCGTGCCGGAATACGGTGCCATGATGCCGAGGAATTCCATGGTCGGCATGCCGGTCAGGGCTTTGAGATACAGGTTGTGCGCGTTGCCGATCGGGGTGAGCATACTGCCCACGTTCGCGCCAATGGTCATCAGCGTGACCACGAGGATGGTCTTATCCTCTTGCCCAGCCATGATGAGCACGGCCACCGCGAACGGCACAAACGTGACCAGCGCAACGTCATTGGTGATGAACATCGCGGAAAAGAACGTCAAAGCGACAAGCGTAATGACCAGTCCGCGCATGGTGCTGACCTTCTCCAGCAATCGCGAACCGATGATGCGGAACACGCCGATACGCTGGAATCCGCACACCACAATCATCAGGCAGATGAGCTGGCTGATGGTGCTGGCGTGAATGTAGCTTTTGTAATCGGCGTCCGGCGGCACAATGAAACACGAAATCAGGGCGAGTATTGCGGCGACGATGAGAATCGTCTCATTTTTGGCTACATTGATCAGCCAGCGTCGCATCCATTCCTCCGTGAATAACCCAATATCGCAACCATTCTATTTTACGCGCAGACCAGCATAAGGTACGTAGTCGCGTTGCGCTGGCGGACATGAGTTTTTGGACCGGTGCCGCACATCAGCCGCGCTCGTTTTTTTATTTGGACAAGGAAACATTGAGTTTGCATGTCTTCCATACAATGAACTGCCGCGCAATGCTGTGCCCGTATATACGGCTGCATCATTGTGTGGCAGGCCAGACACGAATACCGTACGTGGCTGGCTCATACCAATGGAACATAGTTTCATTCGAGGAAGAGGAGCGATGAAGTTGCGTATTACCCCAGTATTCCCGGTCAAACGTTTCGCCGCCGTGTCTGCACAGAACGTGAAGAACGTGCAGTT
>OAUG01000569.1_pt1 | contig 11091 bp, 10 predicted proteins | sample 1476141 | NCBI WGS metagenome assembly OAUG01 (sample SAMEA2580007, study PRJEB22360) | human gut metagenome | biome: human gut; feature: human-associated habitat; material: faeces | place: Denmark | collected 2008/2010 | reverse complement strand
AAAAGCCGTTAAAGCTAAAAGCAAACCGACGCATCCTAACATTTTTAATTTTTTCATACCGATCCCTCCATTTTACAAACTATAACCTTCAAAGTTACCAGAATTTTCTGATAAAATATAGAAAAAGAAGCATATCTGATAAGAGTCTCAAAAAACTTACAGATTATAGAAATACTTGAGAAATTTAAAGTAGCTGAAACAATAGTAAAAGCATTAAAAATTAAGTATACTATTGCTATATCTTTAAACAATGCGTTTCTATAGGTTGTAAGCGCTGATTGTTCTTATTTGGTCACTTGTGACTACCAATCACGTGATGACTTGGAACTTTTTTCTATTAGTATAAGGATACCTTATTTTCCCTAAAATAGTTTTGTAACATCTTACAATAAATACACTTAATTTTTAGATAATTCATACAAAAGGAGGCCTTGCTAATGATGACGGTCAATGATCTACTCCATGCAGAAGAACTACCTGGTTTAACCTTATTGACGCACGAGACCAATTTAGATGCGCCAATTCTACAAGCAAATATTTTAGAAAATCCTGATGCTTTTGACTGGTTAACGCCAGGAGAAATTTTATTAACTACCGGCTATATTTTCAAAGATCAGCCTTGCTTGCAAAAACGTCTTATTCAAGAACTAGCAAATATGAACTGCGCTGCTCTAGGCTTTAAAGTCCAACGCTATTTCAATGAAGTTCCACAAGAGATGATCCAATTAGCGAATGACGTCGGATTACCAATTCTCTCAATCCCTTATAATTACAACTTTTCTCAAATTATTTCATTGGTCAATCGCCGAGTCAATCAACCTGACGAAACGATTAGCCAACATTCTGTTCATATGCATAATAAATTTTATACAATTATCAAAGCTGGCGGAAAAAGTACCCAATTACTAGAAGTATTAAGTGCCGCGATTCAAGCGCCTGTAATGCTTTTAGACGAGCGTTTTCAGATTATGAATCATTTTGATTTACCTGATGCGCCAACAAGAATCACCAGTATTTTAAACAACGCGACTCTCAAAAAACAGTTTGAGACAGCTTTAAAAGCCCAGAACAATGAGCTCCTATTATTTTATAAAGAACCATTGACTGTTGAATTTTCCTTAGCGAACCATCAGTTATCTTTGCGAATTTTACCCATCAAAAAGAAAAATCTCAGCTTATCTTACTTAGTGATTTGGCAAACTACCAAAAAATTACAGACGATTGATTTATTATCTGTAGAGGTCTGTGCTCACTACCTTTTACCACAACTTCAATTAGAATCTTCGGAAAATTTAACAACGAGGCAAAAGATTGGGGCGCTGTTTCAAGACCTTATCCAAGAAAAAAATACCAATCCTCAAGCTTGGCAAGAATTTAGTAATTATCTGCAATTAAATGAAAAAGATACATTTAGTCTCTTGCTTGTAGCCATTGAACAATTGGAACAACTGTTTAATCCGACTATTCAAATGAATAGCATTGGCCATCAATTGAATCATATTTTAGAAGGATATCGACAAAAAATTACTGCCTTTCCTACACAAACTGGCTTTATTTTATTACTAGAAAATCCAGCACAAGAGGAAGCCACCTACCTTGCACAAACCACTCATCTTGCCAAGAATTTACTAGAGCAACTAATGAAACTGAATCCAAAATTATCATTTAAATTAGCGATTGGGCCAACTGTCAAAAAAATCACCAATCTGTGTGATTCTTATAAATTAGCACAAGAAACATTCCACTTAGCACAAGCAAGTCAAGAATTACAACAACGAACTATTTTGAATTATGACGACCTCTTTTTTTATCGTTTAATGATCGAAACCCTGACCAAAAAAGCCAAACAAAAAATATATCTACGATTGATTGAACCATTAGAAAAAGAAGATCAAAAACATGAAAGTTCCCTACTAGAAACCATCAACACCTACTTTCAATCGAATAAAAATATTTCGTTGACTGCCACAAATATGTATGTACATCGTAATACAATTATTTACCGCTTAAAAAAAATAGAAGAGATTCTTCACTTAACTTTAGAATTTCCTGATAGTTCGCTACAACTAAGTTTGGCTGTTTATTTATATAAACAAAAATTACTATAAAAAGGCCACCACGAATAGTAAATCGTGGCGGCTTTTTTAACTGTTTCAATTTTGTTAGCGAATAATCATTACAGAAATTGGTGCATATCGAGCCATATAAGCTGCTTGGCTACCAAAAAAGCTTTTTAATTTGCTAGTTGACTTGGAGCCAATAATTAACAAATCTGGTTTATTCAAAGGAATAAGCTTATTAATAATTAATTCTCCTGGGTTCCCTTCATTGACAATTACACTTACTTTATCGATGCCATTCGCTAACGCTTCTTGTTGATATTTTTCCGTTTGTTTCTCTAATTTCGCCAACTGTTCTTGCCAATAATTTTTATCTAACGATTGGTAAACATTAATCTCTTTCTCTTCTAAAATCGAAACAATAACCAATTCAGCTTGTTCTTCTTTTGCTTTTTGGATAGCATAATGAAATGCTTTTAACGCATCTGGCGACTCTTCAACACCAACCATAATTTTTGAAAATTTCATTATTTAACCTCCTCTACTTGTTGCTCCATAGCTGCAAGCTGCTGTGCATATCGTTTATCGCCTTTATATAATTCCACAACCGTCCAAACTAACAAGAGGATGACGAGTGCTATGATGACATAGGCAATATTATCGGCTAACGTAATTTGACTCGCTGTCGGATTATCACCGAAAAATCCTTCAATTTGATCAGGTAAGCCTTTCATATTGAGGTAAATTAAGCCAATGACAGAAACCCAGCCTAACAATTTAATTAACCACGAGTTTTTAAAATGTTCACCCATTTCAACACGGCTATCTGTAAACATCAGTAAAGGCAACATAGAAAATGGCAAAGCAAATGCTAGAAAAACTTGTGAATTGTTCATTAAATTATTAATCGCAATATGCTCTTCCACTGTACTTTTCCCGCTGGTCATTAAAACACAGATTAAGACAGGAATAACAGATAACAAACGTGTGACCATCCGACGTAACCAAATTGGCACACGCATATGAATAAACCCTTCCATAATGATTTGACCAGTTAACGTTCCTGTAATTGTTGAATTTTGTCCTGATGCCAATAAGGCTACCGCAAATAAAATCGATAAAATTCCAGAACCTGCAATATGCGCTAAAATAGAATTACTCATAACCGCTGGATTTGATAAAGCATCAAACAAACCAAAGAATGAAGGATCTTTGACACTACCGGATTTAAAAACGGCCACACCCATAATCAATAACAAAGAGTTAACAAAAAATGCCATCGTTAATTGAATATTAGAATCCCAAGTTGAAAAACGTAAAGCGCGTTGAATATCGGTTTTATCTTTACGATCAATTTTACGACTTTGTACAACAGAAGAATGTAAATACAAATTATGAGGCATCACTGTTGCACCAATAATCCCCAATGCACCTGTCAGTGGCGTTTGCCCATTCACCGCATGTGATGTAGAAAAAGCTTCTGCGCTAGGAACCAGCCCTTTAATTACATCTCCCCATACTGGATTTGACAATGCCACTTGATAAGCAAAAATCACAAAAATAACAACAATTAAAGCAACAACAATAGCTTCAATTTTTCTAAAACCAATTTTTGTCAATAACAACAAAAGTAAAACATCAAATACCGTAATGAAGACAGCCAGACCTAAAGGAATATGAAATAATAAATATAAGGCAATTGCGCCCCCGATAACTTCAGCGATATCTGTAGCCATAATTGCTAACTCTGTTAAAATCCATAATACAATACCTAACGTCTTACTAGTTCTAGCACGAATCGCTTGTGCTAAATCCATCTGTGAAACAATGCCTAATTTAGCAGCCATATATTGGAGCAACATTGCAATCAAACTGGAAATTAAAATAATCGACATCAATAAATATTGAAAATTTTGTCCCCCAGTAATTGAAGTAGACCAGTTTCCTGGATCCATATACCCCACTGCTACCAATGCTCCTGGACCTGAGTAAGCAAATAACGTTTTCCAAAAACTCATATTTTTAGGCACGTTGATGGTGCCATTAATTTCTTCAAGCGAAGGACCATTTGCATATTCAATCAAATGATGTCTTTGCTTTGGTTCATGTTCTTCTGAATTTTTCAATTCAATTCCTTCTTTCGTTTTGCAATAATTTTAAAAGGCCCTTCCCGTTAGAAGGTTAACCTCTAATATATTTTAGGTACACCTAAAATATACTGCTAAAAATAACAAAATGCAAGACTTGAAAGAAAATTTTTACAGTGTAAAAATAGATTGTCGTAAATGTGCGGTCTTAAAGTTTGAAGAAATCAGGGTAGCTGGTAGTTGATTATCTTAAGAAGTAGAAAATAAGAGACCTAAGTCATTTCGGCTTAGGTCCCTTATTTTATTTTTATTCGGTTATTCTATTAAGAATGGTTGCTACAATTTCTGTCGTGTCAGCTGAATGATTTCTAAAAATCTCGGTAAACTGAATCTGACGAAAACCTTCAAGTACTTCGGGCAACTTATTTTTCCCCCATTCAAAAGTTCCATCATTTCTTTTCAATAATCTCTGTAAAATTTCTTCTTTCTCGACCGCTAACAAAAAATGATAAACGTCAATGCCTGCTCGTCTCAGATATCCAATCAGCTCTTCTTCATATTCATTTTTATAAAGGGTCATTGGAACAATAATCGGCCGTCCAGACTCTTTGGACATTCGTTTTAATAAATGAGCATTCCAGCAACGCCATTCCTGATACTCTTGAAAATCATTTTCTTTCATTTCTTCGGGAACTAGCTCCATCAATGCACTACCAATAATTTCTGGATCATAAATGATTGCATTGGGAAGTTTTTGTTGTAACTCATGTGCAATGGTCGTTTTTCCGGCTCCAAACGCACCGTTTAACCAAATAATCATCATAATTTCCTTTCTTCTGAACAAATTTCTTTGTTGTTTAATTTAGGTGCTAGATTACTTTTAATTTTTTTAGCCATTCACTTATAGTTACTACTTACATCTTTAACAGTAAACGAGACAAACTAAAAATACAACATCCTACGCTATTAAACTCGGGTTACATAACATACTCATCTGATAATTTCTCCCTAAAAAAACAGAATGTGGGCAATCTTTTTAAGAATCATTGAATAGAATAACAACAAACAGTAATTCAGGTATAACCAGCTAGAAATTGTTTTATTTTTAGTCACGAGTATGATAAGCATGTAAATCAAATAGAATCATATTAGGTGAGGTTACTCTGAAGAACACAGGTTATCGCTCAGAAATGTCGAGAGACAGTAACGAGTAAAGCAGGGATTGTCGAATTAAGGCTTTCCTAAGATAACTAGAATTTTTTTCTTACGTCTCAGAAAGCCAAAGCTCAATTATTGTGATTACCCTATAATCTTCTTCTTTTATTCGGCGACCTCTTTAATATGATTAATTGGAGGTTTTTAAATTGAAAGCTGTCACTGCATCATCTAAGAAAAATACCCTACTTGCTAAAAGTATCGGGAATCTTACCTTACTCATCATTTTAGGCATTTTCATTTTTATCATCGTCTTCTCTTGGCTAAAAATGAATCGCCCTCTTCACACCCTTCCCTCAGAAGAATTCCTCGCAACACCAAGTAAAACAGATGATTTCTTATCTCCATCAAATCTTTTTTACTTTTCAATTCGAACCATGTTTCGAATGATTGTGGGGATGGCTTGGTCCTTCCTGTTTTCCTTTGTTTTTGGTATTTTAGCCGTAAAATATAAAACGGCAAGAAGAGTCATTTTACCATTAGTTAATTTCCTTGAATCTGTTCCATTGCTAGGTTTTTTGACCTTTACAACTGCTTGGTTACTTGGTTTATTTCCAGGAAATGTGATGGGCGCAGAAGCGGTTGCTATTTTTGCCATCTTCACAGGTCAAGCTTGGAACATCATGTTGACTCTTTATCAAATAATGGAAGTTATTCCTTCAGATTTAGTGAATGTGACCGATCAGTTCAAGTACAATGCTTGGGAAAAATTTTGGCGTCTTGAATTTGTTTACTCAATTCCTGGCTTACTTTGGAACGTTATTATTTCTCAAACTGCGGCTTGGTTTGCCTTGGTGGCCAGCGAGCAAGCTTCTGTTGCCTTTCCTAAAGAAACCAACCTTTATTTACCAGGAATTGGTTCTTATATCCAAGTAGCATTAAATCGAGCCGACTTTAAATCCTGTTTATGGGCTGTTTTTGCCTTATTAATCAATGTGGTGATTTTAAACTTTTTAGTTTTTCAACCTTTAGTTCGAGCCACTTATTATTTTAAATATGAAACAGATGTCGAAAGTACAACGCCACCTAAATCTATTATTTATCATTTATTAAAAAAAGCAACTTTAACGAAATACTTTTCAAAAGCTTTTGTGAAATTCAGTCATTTTTGGATTTACGATTTACCAAAAGTTTGGTACTTTTTCAAGCTAGACTATCTCTATCGATTACTAGCAAAATTACGCCATTTCTTCAAAACATTATGGTATGTCAGCTTAACCATTATCGGAGTTTATTGTTCTATTAAGCTCTATCATTTCTTGCCCCATCAAGATTTCAGCATGATTCCTAGATTAACCCTTTATACTACACTACGGGTTACCTTGGCTATGGTCGTTGCTGGCATTCTCTTTACTCCCTTAGCAATCTGGGTTGCGAATGATAATCGGCGCTTAAGTATCGTTCAACCGATTGGACAAATTTTAGGCTCCATTCCGTCAAATGTTTATACTCCATTCATTGTGTTGATTATTAGTATGGGCTTCAACAAATTAGAATGGTGGATTCTACCACTCATCATGGTTGGTTGCCAATGGTATTTCTTCTTTAATGTAATTGCTGGCTACTTAGCCATCCCTGATGATATTCGTGACGTAACCAAACTTTTTAAATTATCTAAATGGCAATGGTGGACAAAATTTTTGATCCCTTCTATTTTACCTTACCTCATTACAGCAATTATTAACGCTGCTGGTGCTGCTTGGAACGCTGATATCGCAGCAGAAAGCATTCAATGGGGAAAAAAATCAATAGATGTTACTGGCCTAGGACAATATATTGCGGCAAACGATGGCGTAAAAGATAAATCTGCCTTAGGAACCTTAGCGATGTGTTTCGTTGTTGGTTTATGTATCGCCTTTGTTTGGCAGCCTTTATATCGAGCAGCAAAACAAAAATTTCACTATTAATAGCTGGACGACTCAACTCGACTAAATTTTTAAGATAAACTAGAGAGGAGAACGATAGGTGATTTCCCTTTGCCTATCTAATAAGACGATGGAAAATAAAGAATTATTAAGCATAAAATCAGTATATAAAGAATTTGAAATTGAAGGACATTCAGAACATTTAAAAGTCCTTGAAAATATTGATTTAACGGTTAAAACGAATGAATTTTTAAGTATTATCGGACAATCAGGAACAGGAAAATCAACGTTGCTCAGAAGTATCGCTGGACTTCTTCGTACAACTAGAGGTGAAATTACTTTTGAAGATAAAATCATTAATGAGCCTGATGCCAATATCGGCATGGTTTTTCAACATTTTGCCCTTTTTCCTTGGTTGACAGTTGAAAAAAATATCAGCTTTGGCTTAGAAAACCGTAAAGAAATTTCCCGTGAACAAATAAATAAAAGAGTCAGTAATCTCATTGAAATGATTGGTTTAACTGGTTTTGAAAAAGCATATCCCAGAGAGTTATCTGGTGGAATGAAACAGCGTGTAGGCTTTGCTCGTGCTTTAGCCATCGAACCTAGCTTATTGCTCTTAGACGAACCTTTTTCAGCTTTAGATATCATTACAGCCAGCCAATTATCCAACGATTTATTAGAAATTTGGTTAAACAATCAAATTGCGACTAAATCAATTGTAATGATCACGCATGACGTTCAACAAGCAGTCCAACTTTCTGATCGGGTTGTATTAATGGATGCAAATCCTGGTCGTATTGCCAAAATTTACTGAATCGATATCCCCAGAAATCAACGTTCGCCAAAAACAACCATTGATATTGTAGAACAAATAACAGAAGAAATGGTTCGTCGCATTCATTTGTAAATAGAACTGTTTTGACTTCTGCTTATGTCTTGACAAAGAGTTACTTAAAAGACTATTATTTCTTTGTAATAAGTTAGGTGAGGCTCCTATACAAACATAGGCTATTGCTCAGAAATGTCGAGAGACACCAATGAGTAGAACAAGACTGGTCGAGGAGAAGGCTTTTCTCAAAATAGCTAAGAGTGATCTTTACGTTGTATAGTGCTAAAGCTCAACGTTCATGTTGATGTATCTTTTTAGTCTCTAGTTAATCAGTTAAGTACTTTTATTTAAAATTAAGAGAGGAGTGAAAGTATGACTACTATGTTAGCAATCATTGGAACTGTTGCAATCATCACAGTTCAAGTTATTGAATATAATATGACAGAAATTCACATTCCTACTGCAGGAACATTTAATGACGATGATGCAGAACCCCCACATTCTTCTGTAACCCTTGTATTTATTCGCACTATACTTATCACTCTCTCACTTAACTTTCCATCTCATTTTTTTGAGATGGTTTTTTTATGTATTCGAGAAAATAATAAACAAAAAAGACTGTTAAATCAATGATTTAACAGTCTTTAGTATACCGGCGGCCGGGGGCGAACCGGCACTCCCGTGAAGGAACTGGATTTTGAGTCCAGCGCGTCTGCCAATTCCGCCACGCCGGCAAGATATTTTTGGAAGGCGGTAACCGGATTTGAACCGGTGATGAAGGTTTTGCAGACCTCTGCCTTACCACTTGGCTATACCGCCATATTCCATTTTTGTTACAAAAAAACTGGGGTAGCTGGATTCGAACCAACGCATGACGGAGTCAAAGTCCGTTGCCTTACCGCTTGGCTATACCCCAATAAAATTACAAAGGGCGACCGATGGGAATCGAACCCACGAATGCCAGAGCCACAATCTGGTGTGTTAACCACTTCACCACGATCGCCGTAATCTTAAAAAGTGTATCTATTAAATAATTAAATGGCAGGGGCAGCAGGAATTGAACCCACACCAACGGTTTTGGAGACCGTTGTTCTACCTTTAAACTATGCCCCTAAAATGGAGGAAAGTGGATTCGAACCACTGAACCCTAAGGAACGGATTTACAGTCCGTCGCGTTTAGCCACTTCGCTATTCCTCCATAAATGGCGTGAGACAGAGTCGAACTGCCGACACACGGAGCTTCAATCCGTTGCTCTACCAACTGAGCTACCACGCCTAAAACAAAAGCTTGTTCAAATAATTTTCAAGTAACAACATTAAATGGCGGTTCCGACGGGATTTGAACCCGCGATCTCCTGCGTGACAGGCAGGCATGTTAACCCCTACACCACGGAACCAACTGAGTAATGGAGGTTAACGGGATCGAACCGCTGACCCCCTGCTTGTAAGGCAGGTGCTCTCCCAGCTGAGCTAAACCTCCAAAAAGGAATGTTACTATTAAAATAAATGACCCGTACGGGACTCGAACCCGTGTTACCGCCGTGAAAGGGCGGTGTCTTAACCGCTTGACCAACGGGCCAGTTTGTAAATATGAAACGGAGAGTAAGGGATTCGAACCCTTGAGACAGTGTTTACCGCCTACATGATTTCCAATCATGCTCCTTCGGCCTCTCGGACAACTCTCCATAGCTGAAAGAAGCACATACTCATGATATTTCATATGTTAAACTCCGGCAGTAGGACTCGAACCTACGACATCATGATTAACAGTCATGCGCTACTACCAACTGAGCTATGCCGGAATAATCGCGTGGCGACGTCCTACTCTCACAAAGGGAAACCCTTCACTACAATCGGCGCTAAGAAGCTTAACTTCTGTGTTCGGCATGGGAACAGGTGTATCCTTCTCGCTATCGCCACCACACTGGGTGTTGTTTCTTATTGAGTTGAATCTTCATTCACTCAAAACTGGATTGAAGTTTGAATCAAAATAACCAAGTTGCTTTTACTTATCCATTCTTTGGTTAAGTCCTCGACCGATTAGTATTGGTCCGCTCCAACTATCACTAGCCTTCCACTTCCAACCTATCTACCTGATCATCTCTCAGGGGTCTTACTTTCTTAAAGAAATGGGAAATCTCATCTTGAGGTGGGCTTCACACTTAGATGCTTTCAGCGTTTATCCCTTCCCTACATAGCTACCCAGCAATGCCCTTGGCAGAACAACTGGTACACCAGCGGTAAGTCCATCCCGGTCCTCTCGTACTAAGGACAGCTCCTCTCAAATTTCCAACGCCCGCGACGGATAGGGACCGAACTGTCTCACGACGTTCTGAACCCAGCTCGCGTGCCGCTTTAATGGGCGAACAGCCCAACCCTTGGGACCGACTACAGCCCCAGGATGCGACGAGCCGACATCGAGGTGCCAAACCTCCCCGTCGATGTGGACTCTTGGGGGAGATAAGCCTGTTATCCCCAGGGTAGCTTTTATCCGTTGAGCGATGGCCCTTCCATGCGGAACCACCGGATCACTAAGCCCGACTTTCGTCCCTGCTCGACTTGTAGGTCTCGCAGTCAAGCTCCCTTCTGCCTTTACACTCTTCGAATGATTTCCAACCATTCTGAGGGAACCTTTGGGCGCCTCCGTTACCTTTTAGGAGGCGACCGCCCCAGTCAAACTGCCCATCTGACACTGTCTCCCACCACGATTAGTGGTGCGGGTTAGAGGGTTCATAACACAAGGGTAGTATCCCACCAGCGCCTCCTCCGAAACTAGCGTTCCGGTCTCATCGGCTCCTACCTATCCTGTACATGTGGTACAAACACTCAATATCAAACTACAGTAAAGCTCCATGGGGTCTTTCCGTCCTGTCGCGGGTAACCTGCATCTTCACAGGTACTAAAATTTCACCGAGTCTCTCGTTGAGACAGTGCCCAAATCGTTACGCCTTTCGTGCGGGTCGGAACTTACCCGACAAGGAATTTCGCTACCTTAGGACCGTTATAGTTACGGCCGCCGTTTACTGGGGCTT
>OAUG01000554.1_pt1 | contig 11468 bp, 8 predicted proteins | sample 1476141 | NCBI WGS metagenome assembly OAUG01 (sample SAMEA2580007, study PRJEB22360) | human gut metagenome | biome: human gut; feature: human-associated habitat; material: faeces | place: Denmark | collected 2008/2010 | reverse complement strand
GCGCACAAAAACCCAAGGAATCGGCATAACAGCGCGGTTCCCTCGGCGTGTCGCACAGAGCCCACTTTGCTCTGATGAGGCTAGGTTAACCCCTCAAATGTTTCTGAAAAGCATCAAATCCACTATTCGGCTGGCGTGTCGCGAGAGTTTTCAGCTTGTCGGCCCTGCGTTCATCTCTCGGCAACCACACTGCCGGCGCACAATCGGCGCATGACAGCGCTCCGTCATCGGATTTCGTTCATGAATCGCGGGTATACCTGTAGTTATGACCAAGAAGATTGCTGTATTAACCGGGGCGGGCATTTCCACGTCCGCCGGCATCCCTGATTTCCGCGGTCCGGACGGTGTGTGGACCAAGCATCCTGACCAAATGAGCGTTTACGACATCGATCTGTTCCTGCGCAACAAAGAGGACCGCGAGTACTCCTGGCGCTGGCAAAAGGAATCGCCAGTATGGAATGCGCAGCCCGGCACTGCGCATAAGGCGCTGGTCAAGCTGGAACAAGCCGGCATGCTGACGCTGCTGGCCACGCAGAACTTCGATGCGCTGCATGAGAAGGCCGGCAACAGCGACAACGTCATCGTGAACCTGCACGGCACTATCGGCACCTCGCATTGCATGAAGTGCCATCAGGAATATGCCACGGCGGACATCATGGCCCGTTTGGATGAAGAGCCCGACCCACATTGCCATCGCAAACTGAAGTATCGTGGCGATATGCCGTGCAATGGCATTATCAAAACCGATGTGGTGTATTTCGGTGAGGCGTTGCCGGACGGCGCGATGGAGAAGTCGTACAGTCTGGCCACCAAAGCCGACGAACTATGGGTAATCGGATCGACCCTTGAGGTGTACCCGGCGGCGAGCATTGTGCCGGTGGCCGCGCAGGCGGGCGTGCCCATCACCATTATGAATATGGGTCACACGCAATATGACCATCTTGCGAGCCGCTTGATTCATGAGGATATCGCCGTTGCCCTGCCGAAGTTGGTGGACGAGACGATTGCGGAGAACAAGTAGCCCTCAGCATAACGAAAGCGCCGGTGGGTGGGTTAAGCAACTGATGATTGTCGGTTAACCACCCACCGGCGCTTTTGCGCCACCTCCCGCCAGCGGGAGGTATTGGAGCACACTTCTGCGCGGCTTCCCGCCAGCGGTATTGGAATCAGTAGATGCGCTTGGGCTGGAATCCGGCTTCCCTGAGTGCCGCGAGGATGCGGTCGATGTGCTCGGGGCCGTTGGTCTCGACCGTGACGCCGAGAGACACCGCGTTGGTGTAGTGGCCGGATGCCTTGAACTGGTCGTGATCAAGCTGAATGACGTTGGCGCGCTGCTCGGCAAGCAGGGTGGCCACCTTGACGAGCTGGCCCGGAGTATCCGGCAGCTCGACCTCGAAGTTCATGATGCGGCCGCGGGCGATCATACCTTTCTGAATCACCGCACCCATGGTCACGGTGTCGATATTGCCGCCGGACATAATCGGAACCACCACGTGCGGGCCGGTGGCGGCGGCGAACTTGCGCGAACGCAGGTTCAGGTGTTCCAGCGCAGCCAGCGAAACGGCGCCGGCCGCCTCGACCACCAGCTTATGCTTCTCGAGCATGAGCAGAATCATTTCGTTGATGTCGCGCTCGGTGACGGTGACCAGATCGTCCAGGAACTCGTTAATCAGAGCGAAGGGCAGGTCGCCGGGGTGCTTGACCGCAACACCTTCGGCGGAGGTAACCACATGGTCAGCCGGAGACACACGACCCGCGGCCAGCGAGTCCTTCCAGGCCGGTGAGCCCTCCGGAATCGCACCGATTACGCGCACTTCAGGCTTGAATGTCTTGATGGCGAGCGCCACGCCGGCACCCAGGCCACCACCACCGAGCGGCACGACCACGTCAGTGACGTTCGGCACGTCTTCAAGGATCTCCAGACCGATGGTGCCTTGGCCGCAGATGACTTCGTAATCGTCGAATGGCGGCACGTAAATCATGCCTTCCTTGTCGGCGAGCTCAGCAGCGTGGGCGGCGGATTCATCGAACACATCGCCGTACAGCACCACGTCGGCACCGTAGGCCTTGGTGGCATCGACCTTCAGCGGCGGGGTGATCTGCGGCATGCAGATGGTGGCCTTGGCTCCACGCTCGCGGGCCGCATAGGCCACACCCTGGGCATGGTTGCCGGCAGACGCGGTGACGATGCCGTGAGCGATCTGCTCTTCGGTGAGCGAAGCAATCTTGTTATAGGCACCGCGGATCTTGAAGGATCCGGTGACCTGCAGGTTTTCCGGCTTCAGGAGAATCTCATGGCCGGTCATCTCGCTCAGCACCGGAGAAGGAATGATCTCCGTGTGGCGGGCAGTGCCTTTGAGTCGTTCGGCGGCCAGCTTCAGTTCGGCTGCATGATCACGTTGCAGCGCCTTCAAAACATCCTTTTGTTCCATAGCTTTCCATTGTAAGCACCACAATGCCGAGAGACACCAGCTATCTCGCTTCACAGAGGTACATTCGGCCTTTTGCAGACAGCTATCTGTTTTCATAGGGGTACCGAGAAGCAAAAACCCCGGGTATAAGCCTTGATTTTCAATGCTTATACCTGGGGTTTCGACGTTACGGTACCTCTCTCAAGACAGATAGCATTTCGGGATAGCCCCGAAGTACCTCTTTGAGCGGAGAAAGGCACTCAATGCACTACAACTGGATGACGGCTGCCTCCCACGGGTCGAGCTCGCGGTTGGCAAGGGAGGCCACGGTGTGCGGAGCGTCATACGTGCTGATCACCACATTCGGCTCGGCGATTCCGACGGCGGTTAGTTCGGCAGCCTCACGTGGCAGGTCAACGGTTCGACTGGACATATTGACTACGACCAACAACTTCTCAGCGTCGAGCTCACGGGTAAAGGCATAGACGTGCGGATCAGCGGCGTCAATCAGTCGCCAGTCGCCGGCGGCCACGACCGGGCTGTTGTGACGCAGCGCAACGAGTTGCTTGTAGAAGGAGTACACCGAATCCGGATCATCGAATTCACCGGCGGCGTTGATCTCGGCATGATTCGGATTCACGGAAATCCATGGCTCAGTGGCGGCGTCCGGAACGGTGAAACCGGCGTAGCCGGAACCGTCCCATTGCATCGGAGTACGCGCGTTGTCACGGCTGCGCGCGGCCAGACCGGCCATCATTGACTCAGACGACTGCACCTTGGCCTCCTCGACCCTCTGCCGGTAGGCATTCAAGGATTCAAGGTCACGGTACTGGTCGAGACGCGTGAAGTGGGCGTCGGTCATGCCCAGTTCCTCACCCTGATAGATGTACGGGGTGCCGCGGTGCATGTGCAGCATCAGGCCAAGTGCCTTGGCCGAACGGACGCGGGATTCCTCCGCGGAGTCGTCGCCCCAGCGGGAGACCACGCGCGGCTGATCATGATTGCCGGTGAACAAGCTGGCCCATCCTGCGTTCTGCACGGCAGTCTGGTAACCGGCCATAATGCTCTTGAATTTCGGCAGGTCAAGCGGCAGCGGCTTCCACTTGGTACCTTCGCAATCAAAATCAACATGCTCGAACAGGAAGAGCATGTCCAATTCACCGTTGCCCGGATCAGTGATGTGCTCGTTACGCTGAGCCGTGACGCCTGGCGCCTCGCCCACAGTCAGGAAGCCTTCACGCCCCTCGAATACCTCACGTCGCATTTCAGCCAGGAATTCATCCTGACGGGGGCCGTCCGCACAGAACGGATTCGGGTTGGAATAGCCCTCCTCGCCCACAGGAAGATCCTCAAGCTCCGAGCCGTACTCGCCCGGCAGCTTGCCGTTCGAATCGGTGCGCTTGGAGATCAGGGTGATGACGTCCATGCGGAAGCCGTCGACGCCTCGGTCAAGCCACCAGTTCATCATGTCGTACACAGCGCGGCGCACGGCAGGGTTCTCCCAGTTGAGGTCCGGCTGCTTCTTCGAGAACTGATGCAGGAAGTATTCGCCACGCTCGGGGCAGTATTCCCATGCGGAGCCGCCAAAGTAGGAGCCCCACTGATTGGGCTCGGCGCCGGGCTCGCCGGGCGTGGTGCCGGGACGAGCCGGACGCCACCAATACCAGTCGGCGTGTTCGTCGTCTTTGTTCTTGGATGCTTCAAACCAGGCGTGTTCATCGGAAGTGTGATTGACAACAAGATCCATCACGATCTTGAGCCCACGCTTGTGGGCCTCGGCCAGCAGCTCGTCCATATCGTCGAGCGTGCCGAACAGAGGATCAATGTCCTGATAGTCGGAAATGTCATAGCCGTTGTCGTCTTGCGGAGACTTATAGACCGGGGATAGCCACAGCACATCCACGCCAAGATCAGCTAAGTAATCAAGACGCGACGTGATGCCCTTAAGATCGCCGAATCCATCGCCGTTCGTGTCTTGGAAAGAGCGCGGGTAAATCTGATAGACCACCGCGTTGGACCACCACGGATTTGGGGTGGCACCGTTGGTGCGGATGGAATCTGGAATTACTGTGCGTTGTGAAGTGGTCATCGTTGGCTCCTCCATTATTTATGGTCTACATTGCCTGTTGCTCATAGTCTAAAAAGCGCTGAATTACATTTCCATTGGGGAACTGCGTTGGTGTGCCGGAAACAAAAACTGCAAAGAGCCGGAAGGCACTGCTACGGCTCAATTCTCATAAGCTGCACATGCTATTTAGCAACATATGGGCCCTTTCGCTGTTTGTGGTGGGTGACTGTGCCGTGGGGTGATGTTGGTCGGGTAGGTTGGAGGCATGGATGCCTCTCACCTGTTCACCGCCGCGCTTCGGCTGCGGTCGCCTTGGAGGGTCGGGTCTGCGGACTTCCGTGACGCCGACGGCGACGGGCGGGAGCCGCACATCACGATCGGCTTCGAGCCCGGCAGAGGGTTCATGCTCCTGTTCGAGGCGTGGGTGTGGCTATATCGCCTGTGCTCGTGGATGATGCACTCGAGGCTCGAACCTATGAAGGAGCTCGCCCGCTTGTTCCGCCGCCACTTCGCCACCATAATCTACCTGACCTGCGGCAGCTCACATATTAACGGTTCTTCTGATTGCGACGCGCAAGAGCAACTTCGGGCGCGCTTGGATTGTCTGCTTGAACCCACTGGTGCGGGGATAGATGATTTAGTTGACACGCCTGCGGGAATCTGGTGGGGATTTCGCTGGCACACCGGATTTCAAGCAAACCCCGCCTCGGGAACCGCTCCGGACTTCGGCGTTGGCCCGGTTCGTATGTCAATCGATTGCCGTCTGAACCGGGACAGAATCCGCTGTCCCGGTTCGCGATTTTTGTCCTTTTTTACAAACAGGGACAAGCCAATCTCCGCAGGTCATATGCTCCGTAATACAAAATCGGCGGAATAGAGCCGATCCCGGAATCAACATGTTGTCCCGGTTTTCACATAAAACGATTGACATTCATACCGGGACAATGAAAATTGTCCCGGTTCGTGAAAATCGCCCGAAACCGCGAACCGGGACAGCGGATTCTGTCCCGGTTCGCGCGTCAAACGGTTGATATGTGGACCGGGACAAGCCAGTGGCACGGCGACACAGCAGATGCGCTCAATTGCACCGTAAGCCGTACGGTTTCGTCACTTTTTCATTCGCACAACGAGCAAAACCACATGACCTTTGTGCGCCACCGCCACATCAACCGACCGTCGCCTTTATTGTGGCGGTTTCCAGTATGGCAACAGGACAGAAGAGCCTCCTCCGGTGAGAGCCGGAGGAGGCTTGGGTGGAAGCGGACCTTTACTTCACAGAGTCCTGCAATTCAGGACTGGCCTACGGCCAGACCCAACATGACCTCGCGAGTACGCGACCTATCCGGCCGCCCGGGCCGGGAAACAGCCCACGGGGCTGTTTCCTTAATCGGCTCGTCTCGCTCGACGCGGTGAAGTAAAGCAGCGCCTGCGCTGTTTTACTTCACCGCTCCCCTCATCACACCACCGACAACCCACTTTTGGGCGAAAATGTAGACGATGAGGATCGGGGCCATGGCCATCAGGTAGCTGGAGAAGGCCATCGGGTAGTTGGTGGCGAACTGCGAGCTGAAGACGTACTGGGCGAGCGGGATGGTCTGGTTCGACTGATCGGTCAGAATGATCAACGGCAGGAGGAAGTCGTTCCAGGCCCACAGCGCGGTCAGGATGGCGATGGTGGCGTTAATCGGGCTCATCAGCGGGAAGATGATGGTCCAGAAGATGCGCCAGGTGGATGCGCCATCGATGCGGGCAGCTTCTTCCAGCGATACCGGAATCGAACGGATGAAGCCGGTGGCGATGAACAGGTTCGTGCCCAGGCCGAGCACCGTGTACAGAATGATCAGGCCGACCTGGTTGTCCAGGTGCAGGGAGCCCATCTGCTTCGCAATCGGCAGCATGACGACCGGGAACGGCACGAACATGGCGGCGATGAAGAAGTAGTACAGGAAGCGGAAGAAGCGCTTGTCCATGTTGCGGGCCACGGCGTAGGCCACGAAGGTGTTGGTCAGCAGGGTGAGCACCACGGCGGCCACCGTGATGATCGCGGAGTTGAGCGCGGCCTTCGGGTAGTTGACCTTGGCGGAGGCGTCGGCGAAGTTATGCCACTGCCACGAGGTGGGCAGGGCGAAGGTGCCGGCTTCGGCCGGGGTCTTCAGCGCGGTGACGATGGTGAAGTAGAGCGGGATCAGAATGGTCAGGCTCAGCACGGCCACGGCGGCGGTCAGCCACCAGTTGATCTTGTGGTCTCTGCGGAACTTGGCGGGCTTGCCGGACTTGGACGGGGTAACTGTTGCAGTAGTCATTTCTTATCCTCCCCTAAATCAGATCTGTTCCTGGCTGCGGGAGATGCGCAGCTGTACGAAGGCGATGATCGCCAGCACGATGAAGAAGAGCACGGCGTTTGCGGTCTGGTAGGCGTACTCGCCACCGGTCAGGCCACCCTTCCAGATGAGGTAGGTGACGGTTTCGGTGGAGGAGTTCGGACCGCCCTCGGTCAAGGCGACGACCTGATCGAAGGTGCCGAGCGCGTTCTTCATGGACAGCACGAGGTTGATGGTGAAGAACGGTCCGATCAGCGGGAATGTGATCTTCCAGAACTTCTGCCAGGCGTTGACGCCGTCGATGGCGGCGGCCTCGTAGATTTCGTCGTCGATGGTCTGCAGGCCGGCGAGGTAGATGAGTACCGAGTAGGCGATGCCCTGCCAGACGGCGAGGAAGACGATTGGGATCCAGCTGAGTTGCTCATTGGTCAACAGCGAGGTGGACAGCCACTTGATGCCCAGCGCCTTGCCGAGCTCGGGCAGCGGGTTCATGAAGATGTACTTGAACACGTAGCCGATGACCAGCACGGAGAGGGTGTAGGGGATGAAGAAGATGGCTCGGAAGCCATTCTTGAAGGCGATCTTCGAGTTCAGCAGCACCGACAGGAACAGGGCGATCACATTAATCAGCACCGTGATGAGAATGGCGATGAGGAACGTGAACAGGTAGGCATGGCCCACTCGGTTGTCCTGGAAGAGGGCGATGTAGTTCTTCAGGCCGATGAACTTGTAATCGCCGTAGCCCTGCGAGTTGGTGAAGGAATACTTTACGCCATCAAGAAATGGCAGGTACAGGAAGAAGGCGAAGATGATGGCCGCCGGAACCACCATCCAGTAGTAGGCGGGGTCCACTTTGCGGGTGGAGAAGGCGGAGACCTTCTTCTTGGCCGGTTTCTTGGCAGCGGTCTTGGTTGCGGTTGCGTGTGACATGATGTTCTCCTCTCCTACCGATCACTCGAAGGTCCTGGCTTGGACCTTGTCCCATTCGGTCTGCATCTGGTTCAGGAAGCGGTCGGTGTTGCCGGAGGTCACCATGGTCTGCAGGTAGCCGCCGATGTTGATGGACGAAGGAATGTAGTGGTCGCAGAAGTCGGCCAGTCGGTTTTCCTCGAAGAACGGGCGCACGGTTTCCAGCGCATCGTTGCCGAAGTAGGTGTCCTTCAGCGGCGTGATGGCGGACTGGGCGTCGGCGTAGGCGTCAAGCTGATCCTTCTGCATGAGGAACTCGACGAGCTTCATCGCTTCCTTGGGGTGCTTGGTGTTCGCACCGATGGTGAGCATCACGTCGTCGCCGGCGGTGAGGATCTGCTCGCTGGCGTCATCGGTGGCCGGCATCTGGGCGAAACCAAGTTCGATATCGGGGTTGATCAGCAGGATCTGCGGGATGGCGTAGGTGCCGAGCGGGATGATCGCGGCCTTGCCTTGGGCGAAGTTCTGCGTGCCCTGCTGGTAGGTGACGCCGGTGTCCGCAGTGGAGTAGGTGAAGAGCTCGGATTCCTTCTCGACTGCGGTCTTCCACAGTTCCTGGAACGTGGTCTTGCCTTGCTTGAGCTCGGTGTACTTCGATTCGGGAACCAGCGTGCCGGTCAGGGAGGCGAGCGGTGCCTGGGTGGTCCAGGCGTCGGCCACGGAACCCTGCAGCGGGTTGATGCCGGCGTCCTTGAAGGTGTTGAGCATATCGGTGAACTCGCTCCAGGTGGTCGGCGGATTCTCCGGGTCAAGGCCAACCTTGCGGAACAGAGCCTTGTTGTAGATGTAGCCGGAGGCGTTACCCGCGAAGGGCAGGCCATACAGGCGCTTCTTGGAGGAATCGGTGGTCTGCACCAGATTCTTGGCGATCTGCACCATGCCGGGGTTGAGGGTGTCCACAATGGGTTCATCGGTGAAGTCGTAGAACACACCGGAGGCGGCGAAGTTGCCGAAGCTGATGTCGCCGTTGAAGGTGATCACGTCCGGCACACGATTCTTGACGAAACGGGTGCGCAGATCGGTCTGGGCGTTGGCGGAGTTGTTGATGTTGACCTTGATGGTCGGGTTCTGCTTCTCAAAGTCGGCGACCATGGACTTGAACTGGTCGGCGGCCTCGGACTTGAACTGGAAGAAATCCAGCGTGACGGTGCCTGCGGTGCTGGAGCCGCAGCCTGCCAGGCCGAACCCGACGGCGATCGCGCACATCACGGCGGCGGTGCGCACGGCCAGACGCTTCAGTCTAGGCGTTGCATGTGGGGAATCGGACAGCATAATTGTTGACTCCTTTATCTTTCTTTTCCTCCGGCTTCGGTGCCGGCGGTTCTTCCACTTTCCAAGGTAACGGTTCGGCCATTTCATTCCCAGCGCCAGCGAGCCCACTTGCGCAAGCAACAAAAAGCGCGGTATTTTGTGATTAACGCAATAAATACAGCGAAGGGGCTTGCATGTCTGATGTCAACGCGATTCCACAGTGGTTTTCCGGATCCGAGCATACGCATCGCGTGGCGGCGGCAATTGCCCAATACGGGCCGATAGCCCGCACTACGTTGGCACAGATGCTGGGACTGAGCCAAGGGGCCTTGTCCCGCATCACCAGCGATCTGATCTACGCCGGGGTGATCGAGGAGCTTCCGGCCGAGGCCGGCCCGTCAGGCAAGCTGCCCGAGCGATTCACGCCAAGGGAAAGTTCGGATCGTCGCGGACGCCCGCAGACTTCGCTGGTGTTGTGTTCGAACGCACGCACCTTCATTGGTGTCAAGGTTCATGGGATGTCGATTGTGGCCGCTGCGGTGAACGCGCATGGCGAGGTGGTGTCCGGCCGGCACGAGATGCCGATCGGGGCGGATCAGTCGGCTGAGTATGTGGTGTCGGCCATCACGCGGCTGGTGCGCGAATGTTCCGCCGATATCGCCTCTTCCGGACTACCCTCCCCCACTGCGGTGGGCGTTGCGGTAGGTGGGCATGTGGTCGACGATTCGATTGTGACGTTCGCGCCGTTCCTGCATTGGGACGGGGCCACGGACTTGGGGACGATGGTCACAGAGGCGACCGGCCTGCCGTGCGGGGTGTTCAATGATATCGATTCTCTGCTGGTGGATGCCTCCTGGTTCGGGCCGGGTGTCGGCGTGGATATGTTCGCCGTGGTGACCATCGGCGTGGGTGTTGGTTATTCGCTGGCCGTGAACGGCAAGCCAGTGCAGTACCCGGATAAGAGCTATGGTCTGGTGGGCCACGTGCTTATCGATCCGGAGGGGCCGCGCTGCACCAGCGGACATATCGGCTGTTCACAATGCTTGACTGACGATTCAATCGCCGAACAGTACTCTGCGATTGTGGGTCGCGCGGTCAGTTTTGAGGACTTTGCGCGCGATGCCAAGGAACGCGTGCCGCAGGCCACGCAGTTGGTGAACCGGACGTGTTTCCGGTTGGGATCGCTGGTGGCTACGGTGGCGAATATCGCGATGCCCGGGCATGTGATGATTGCCGGGGAGTCCGCGTTTTTGGCCAAGCTCGGCACCGATTCGCTACGTGACGGCATTCGTTTCTACCGTCACAGCCAGACCCAGCCGGTCAAGTTCACGATTATGAACCACGACTGGCAGCTCTGGGCCAAAGCCGCCGCCAGTCGCGTAATCGTGAAGCATATTGGGTAGGCCGTTCTTGGCTCCCCTCAGAGAGGGAAGCCAAGAACGTTGCTTCGCCACAGTTACTCCGCCACGACCAGCAATTACGGACTTGCCTATCGGCAAGGCTCAATCCCACCTTCGCTCAGCTGTCGCTTCGCTCAGGCCGTGGCTACTGACAGCCTACTAGGCTGTCAGCTTAACGCCACAGCCTAGTAGGCTGTCAGCTTAACGCCACAGCCTTGAGCAATACTGCCTGCTGGGGGTGGAGGGACGGGGGACGAATGCCGTAGCGCTGCAGGGCTTCGCCGGTCAGGACTACGCCTTCCTCGTTCCACCAGCCGAGAGTGCTCTGGCCGTTGGTCAGACCGGTCAAATCCAAGCTCGGGTCAAGCGGGCTGACACGGTAGGTGCGCTCGGGGTCAAGTCCGGGCAGATGCACGGGCGCGGCCGGATAGGTCTGGCTGGTGGTCAGCTGGGTGAAGCGGTAGATGGCGGCGTCACGGTTCGGCATCACCATACCGTCCAGACGCACGGCCGGATCGTTGGAGTCGGCGTGCACGCAGGTGTCGATGGCGAACCAGTCGCGGTGCTTCTTGAATTCGGCCACCCACACGGCCAGCTTGGCGAGCGCCTCGTCCGGCTCCTTCAACAGGTTCCATTCGATGCCCATGTGACCGAAGAACGCCATGGCCATGCGCAGTTCCTGGCTGGTGGCGCGCTGGGTGGAGTGTGCGGGGCTGGCGCCCACGTGCTCGCCCATCATCGCCGGCGGCACCAGCAGCGAGGTGTAGCGCTGGATGTCCGCGCGCTCGACCGGGTCCACGCAGTCGGAGACCCAGATACGATCGGCGTGCTCTAGGATGCCGAGATCCACGCGGCCGCCACCAGAGGAGCAGCTTTCGATCTCAAGGCCCGGATGTGCGGTCTTGAGGCCCTTGAAGATGTTGTAGACGGCGAGGGTCTGCGCGTGCACGGCCGGGCGGCCGGAGCGGCGGGAACCGGGCTCGGTGACGAGCTTGTTGTGGTCCCACTTGATGTAATCGATGCGGTATTGGGACAGCACATCGTGAAT
>OAUG01000537.1_pt1 | contig 11842 bp, 7 predicted proteins | sample 1476141 | NCBI WGS metagenome assembly OAUG01 (sample SAMEA2580007, study PRJEB22360) | human gut metagenome | biome: human gut; feature: human-associated habitat; material: faeces | place: Denmark | collected 2008/2010 | reverse complement strand
AGATGGGATATACCATCCCGGTGGGCAGAAGCTGTACGGTGTCCTCCCGCAGCTCTGTGATCTGATAGGCGTCATCTTCGATATACACGGTATCGCCCACGGCATAGACCGGGGCGGCTGGGTCATAGGAGGTTCTTTGCGGAATTGGGCGGCGAACTGCGTCATATTCCTCATCGGAAATGGAAACTTTGGAAGTCTGCTCTGTCTCGGCATCTGCGATCTGCTCGGCATCTGACATCACCTGTTGGATAAACGGGGCATTGTCCAGTTTTTCCGTGTCTGCCACCTGGCCGTTGACGATCCCTCTTTCCTCCAGAGCTTCCCGGATGGCGATTGGGTCGATGTCGTCAAAACGGTCCTGTTCTTCTTCGGTATAGAACCGGTCCTCCTGAATGAGCTGGGCAAGCCTGCGCTGTACCTTCGGCCAGGGCAGCTGCGTTTCCTCCGGGCTGCCGGCACGGACAACGAACAGGCTGTTGCTGTTACTGCCGCCGTATTCCTGAGCCAGCCATGCGGCGGTATCTTTTTCTCTTGCATGGTCTTTCATATAGCGGACAACAGCGTGTTTACTCTCGATATTGCCGTTCCATGCACAAAGGGCAGTATCAATATCTTCCTGAGAAAGAGGGCGCAGAAGCTCATGGAGCTTTGGATAGGTCTCGTCGATCACTTCCCGGTGTAGACGCTGACGGAACTCCGGCACATCCGAATAGAGTCGGATCAGCTCCATATCCTTAGAACCAAGGACTGCACGGCGCACAGCGGCATTGCCCTCGATGACAGCATTTTCACGGTCAGAATGACCGCAGGCATTGCGATATGCGGTATCCTCGTAAATGGCGGCAGTCACCACAGGCTTATACTGCTCAAACTGCTCCCCAAGGGTAGGCTTTGGCGTTTCTTTCTCCACCTCCGGCTGCTGTGCTTGAATGGCATCTTCTTCGGCCAGTTCCTGTTTAGACTGGATTTTGTCATACTGCGCCTGTTCCTGTTCGGTAAGATAGCGGTCTTTCTGGACAAGTGAGGTAATGCGCTTGGCAACCTTTTCCCAGTTCAAGTGAACATCTGGGCAGTCCTGCTTTTTATAGTGCAGTCCTTTCCCATCGTGATCTTCGCCGCTGTGTGTTGCGCCGGACAGGGCATGAGAGCGTCCGCCAATGCCATACTCGTCTTTGAGGAATCTCACTTTCTCCTTATCCGTATGGTTTGCCATGAAGAACGCATAGATACGGCCTTTTCCTCCGGCGAAACTGCTGCCGCCGGTCATAGCGGCGTCGATCTCATCCTCGGTAATGAAGTGCTGAACGGTTGGCACTTGGGAAAGGTCTGAAGAAAAGGTCCTGCGTGGCAGGTCAAGGTCCTTCAGGTTCTCCCAGATCTCCCTTGGTCTGTGATAGTGAAAACGCAACAGATCACGGTCCTGCTGATAGGCAGTCCAGAAGGCGGCGTATTCTTCCTTGAGTGTCTGGCGGAAAGCCGGGTCACTCAGCTGCTCCGTCAGGCGGCGAGTCTCCTCCGGGAAACCATTGCCTTTGATCTCTGACAGGCAGGACAAATATCCGGCTTTTCTGGCGTCCTCACTGAGATCGTGATACAGATGCCAGAGCTTTTCCGAGAGGAGGGAGCGTTCATAGCCTGCCGCTTCTGTAAGCTCCACATTGGAGGCAAACTGGCCGCTCTCCAAAAGCTCCCCGATACGCTCTGCGGCGCTCTCCCAGGAAATGACCTGGGCAGACCTGTCATAACGGACAGACTTCCCATGGGAAAGATGGATACCATCCTCGGCATACCATGCGCTCACACTGCCAAGGCCATTGCCGCCGTGGTACAGCGTTTTCAGTATCTTGGCAATCTCAGCGGTGGTTTTCTGCTTTTCAAAGGCTGCAACCACACGCTCCCTTTGACGGTCTGTATTGCCGCCCAAACGCAGCACATGGTCGATGTCATTTTGGGCAAAAGAAAAAGCAGAGGATGTATGCGCTACATTCTCTGCTTCATCTATGGATTGGATCTGTTCCGCTTCGGAGAGGAACAGGTTTAGGGTCAGCTGTTGATAAGCTCCGCCATCAGGATCTCCTCTGCCTGGGCTTTGCAGTTGTTCATCAGCCCCACCCACTTCATGGGATCGCTGGCTTTCAATTCCTCGGTGGCTCCCGCTTCTTTCGCCAGCTGGGGCATCATCTGCTCCAGTCTGCTCTGGGCGGTCTCGTCGATCTCCAGAAGGTGCGGGTACAGCTTCTCGCTCAGTAGCATCTGGTTGTAGAGGATGGGACGGTGTTCCTTCAGATAGGTTTTCCTCATCCTGCCGTACTTGCCCAGGGATTTCTCCGGCTGCTGGCTCAGCTTCAGGTCGGGAATCAGATAGTCTCCGTTCTGGATATAGGTCATGGGATTGTTCATCTTGTTTGCTCCTTTCTTGGTTGGCTTCGCGCTCTGCATTTCGGACGGTGACGCCGATCTGCCGCAGCACCTGCTGGTTAATCTGGCTGACCGCTGTTCCCAGCGCCCCGATGGTGGACGGGGTGTTGAAATCAAAGATCGCCATGAAATCTTCGTGGTCGAAGTAGCGTTCCGGCTCCAGTCCACAGCGGGACATCAAAGCGTAAGTGATGCTGACGGTGGCGGCTGCCTTAAACTGCACTCCGATGTTATACTCATCATATTCCTCCAAAAAGGAACCGTCAACGATATAGAAGAAGTCCTGCTGATGCTCCGTCCAGTATTCCTCGGCCAGTTTTCCGGCTACCTCGGTGAGTTGTCCGGCAAGGTCATCACCGGAAACATCGTAGGTGCGCTCCAGCATGGCCTGCACGGAATCCAGATGACGCTCCTCCAGCTGCCACAGCCAAGGAGTGCGGGAATGTTCACGGGTTCCGGTGTCGGAAATGTCAAAGACATAGCGCAGGCGTGGTCTGTCCCAGGAATCGTCCACCAGAGCGATTCCCTTGGAACCGCGCCTTACATATCGGCCCATCTTTTCATTCCACAAATCGTACTCTGCACAGGCGGTGGCGTCCGGTCGCTGGGCGTAGATCATCAGCTGCTCATGGAACGGGTATTTGTAAAGGCGGGAAGCAGTGGTGAGAAACCCTGCCCATTCCTGCCAGCTCCCCGTGAGCTGTGTTGCCACCTTGTCCGCCATCTGCGCATACAGTTCAGCTTTGGTTGGCATGGTGTTCTGTCCTCCTTTCGGTTTTTGGATAAAAGAAAAGCAGGAAACCTAAATAATTTCCTGCTGGGTAAAACTGTGAATATTAAATTGGGGTTAGGTTATTTGTTATGCAAACTGTATTTTTTATAGATTTACAATCATAATATACTCCTCATCATTTTCGTCAACAACAGTAAATCCCACTTTCTCATACATTTTCACTGCATAATTACTTTTCTGAACGGACAGGGATATTTTTGAATATCCAGCCAATCTTTCTACTTGTAATAGTTGTTTCAATAATGAAGTTCCAATGCCTAATCCTCTATATCGAGGGCAGACAGACATAGCAAGAGATGGTGTATCATTATCAATGTGTCCATAATCATTCATAATTCTTACCCAAATAGCTCCTACTATATCTCCTTGAATTTCTGCAACTAAGGCTTTATCGTGTTTTCGATTCCCAAACTCAATGATATATTCTTGTAATTCTGGAAAGTCTATGACTGATCTAGGTGGTGCTTCAACACCTTCCGGAATATAAATCGCTTCGTATAAAAAATCGCTTAACAATCTGTATTCTTGGCTTTTCATTTCTCGTATCATATATTGCATAACTTCTCTCACCACCTCATCTTGGTTCAATAAATTTACTGGTCAACATCTGGATACAACCCCAGTTTAGGAGTAAGGTTTTGAGTGTTTAGTTGTTTAATATCTCTGCAATCGTGTTTGGTGCATATTTATTGAGTTCATGTCCTGCATTTGGAACGATGTGCAAAGTAGCTTGGGGTAGCAATTCTTTTAGCCTTTTAGAAGCCTTTAGATTGGCAGTATCCTTTTTGCCACACAAAATTGTCACTGGACAACAAATATTATTTAATTGCGCAGTAAAATCCAATGATCGCATAGAGTGAGCCAATTTTATGGTGCTGCTTTTTGACAGTCCCATACTTTCAAAAGCCTTGTTTGGCATACAACGGAAGATAAGATTTTGAAAATCTATCAGTAAGCTTGGAACTTTATATTGTGCGCCAATCAAAACCAGCGAAGCCACTTTTTCTTCATGCTGAATAGCAAAATCAATCGCAAGAAGCGCACCTAACGAAAGACCACAGATACGAAGCGGCTCTTTTTCTTCAGAATACCGCTGTTCTAAATCGCCTAAAATCTGCGAATATGATATTTCATCTTCTGTTGAAGAAAAAAGTTCTGGGCAATCGACATCGGAAATTGATAGTTGTTGGACTACTTCTTTCCAATCCTGTGCAGTTTGTCCCAACCCATGTAAAAGAACCGTTTTCATTAAACACCTCCTAAGTTCAAGATATTCATCAACGCACACAAGTTGCTCTTGAAAACCTGTCATTGTGTTTAGAATTTTCAACAATCCATTCGTCCAAAAACTTCATCTGTTCTTCTGTATGAAACCAGTGTTCTCCATTTCTCATGACAGAAAGTGTTGAATGGGTTCTTTGGGCAAATTCAAATATCGTTCCATAAGCGGTAAGATTATCTTTTTCACCATACAAAATGTGCGTTGGGATTTTCCATATAATAGGATTTTCTCTTACATAGCAAAGATAATCCCATGAAAGGGTCTCTCCAAAGGTTGTCTGAATTTCTTTTTTCTCTTTGAGTTCATCTTCTGTAACATTTGCCCAAATCATCATATCAGCAATAAGCCTTTCCATATCTACAATGGGCGAAATAAAATATGCTTTCTCTATTTGCTGATTTGATAAGGCATTGATAGCAAAATACGCTCCAATGCTATTGGCGATTATTTCAACAGTCTTGTAGTTTCTATAAATCGAATTAAAAAGTAATGGAAATTCTTCTTTTGCTTCCCATGGAAACTGTGCAGTATAGTCAAGACCAATTACATCACAATCACTAAAGAGCGACTTGTAATGGAGAGCTTCTTCAGCATCTCCTCCTTTTCCATGTATATAAATAACTGCTTTATCCACGATAGTAATCCTCCATAATTTCTATGTTTATCCATCATTCATTATAATTTCCTCAACCTTAAAAGTATAGTGGGCTTTTGTAAAAAACAAAAGAAACCGCCTTTCCATCGGACAGTTTCTCTCACTATGTCATCCTGACACGATAAATTTACTGGTCAAAATCCGGGTACAGCTCCAGCTGAGAGAAGTCCTCATCGGTCATCGCACAGAGCTTCGTAAGGGCACTGTCGGTCAGCTCCCTCAGTTCCGTTTCCTCCGGCGAAAGCTCGCCGTGCATTTCACGCAGGCTGTCGATCAGCCCGGTGCGGCTGCCGGGATTGTAAATGCACATCAGGTTCATTTCCTCAAAAGTAAAGTTTCCCATATCAAATCTCCCTTTCCGCACTCTTTTTGGGTGCTGTCTTTTTGTGTTCTGCTTTGGGCTGGTTTTTCAGCTGTTCCACAACGGATTTTTTCTTTTCCCATTCCTCCCGATGGGTGGCGGCTGCCAGAGCCATCAGGGAAATGGGCTGACCGCTTCGGGCCTGCTGTTCCAGCTCTGCCACCGTAGGCTCTTTTGCGCCATTGTTGATGATGCCGTCGATCATGCCGTAATCGTCCTCTACGGCCATCTCTGCATTTTTCAGCGGATTTTCCGGCAGGAATCCGGGGATCTGGGTAAAACCAACGCTGTCGCAGTAATGACAGGATACCTTACCGTCCTGTTTGATCGCAACGATGTCGCTGACGCTCATGGAGGGACTGTGAAAGTCTACGGGTTTTTCCAGATTGAATTGCTGATAGAGTTTTTCCAGCTGCTCCGGCACAGTGCCAGACTCACTCAGCGGAGCGGTGTAGATGAGGTCATAATTGCTGCGGTCTACGGAAACATCATGGGACTCTAACCAGTCCAGATTCATAAAGCGCACATTCTGCGGATCGTCACGGCTCACCTGGTAGATGGCAAAGCAGTTTCTGTTCTGGGAGAGAAATGCCTGTTCTCGTTCCTGCTGATGTTCCTGACGCTCCATGACCTTTTCGTGGAACTGAGGGCTTTTCTCCCATTCCTCACGATCCACGCCGAAAAGACCGCCATGCTCCATGATCTCCTGCGGGTCAAACACCATGCTCTCCGTATTGTCCTCATGCAGCACATAGACAGTCAAACCGGCGGCATCCAGTTCCAGCGCCCGTTCTCTGGTAACAGGGAGCATCCCATCATAGGAGTAGCCGTATTCCTGCATATCCGGTGTGGAGACCTGCTCATCAGGCATGGGGTATTCATCCAGTGCCTGCTCCTGTGCTTCCGGCAGCTGGGAAGAAGCAGCCATCTGACTGGCCTCTGCCTGCATCTGCTGGTAGGCAGCTTCCTGCAAGGTCTCAATCATGGACAACGGTGCGTATTTTACCGAGTCTCTGCCCAAATCGTTGTCATCACAAATCTGGAGAACTGCCTTCATGCGGGAAATCTCCGGCATATCCAGCTGACCACCATCCAACTCTTTCATGGATGCGGCATCGTAAAGGGTATAGTCCCAGCCGCTGTCACAGGACTGGATATGAAGATAGGTGGCATTGTCGATCAGAAACAAAGCCTCCTGCTGATTGGCGTCCGCCCCCAGCACTTCCATTTCCGGCATTGCCGCAGCCAGTTCCTTTACCGCTTTTTGCACCAGAGGATTATCACGGTAATAGTCGATTGCCTGGATGGTGTCCAGGTCAATGGTCTGGCCGGTCAAAATCGGAAAAGGTCCTTCATAGTCGCTTCCGTCTTTCAGCTCAAAACCAATGCCCTTGATCCCGTTCATTCGCTCTGCCGGAATCTCCTGATAAATGCGGACAGCTTCCTCCAAAGACAGGTTATCGTGGTATTCTCCGAGGTTTGGAAACTCCATGCACTCTGCTACATAGTAGGTCAGATTGCCGGTCTGCTGTCCATCAGATACCTTAGCGGCATCTTCTGGCTGCTCTATCGGGGCGGGTTCCGGCTCTACCTTTGCATGAGGGTCGATTCCGCGCTCTTTGCAGATTTCCTTATAGTGGCGCTCAATATCGGAGATCAAAGTGTCGGAGGTTTTGTTGATGGTCTCCAAACTGGCTCTCAGTTCTTTCAGTTCCTTGCCCTTACTCCAGCTTGCAATATAGCCGAAGCTGTTTTCTCCAGTCTCGATGCCAAAATACTTGCAGACCGCATAGGAAATGCTTTCAGCCTCCACTTCCTCCGTGTGACGGTTTTTGATTGCCTGTTTTTCTGCGGTTGCATCTTCCTCAACTGCAAGCCGCCATTCAAACTGATTTTCGTCCACATAGCGCCAATCCATATCAGAAGCAAACTGTTCAGCTTCTTTTTCTGTGGCAAAATCCAGCTTGAAATCATGCTTGGTTCCACCTTCACTCTCCAGCACAACCTTCCATGACGGTAGCATTTCATATTTTTTAGGGTCATGGAGCTTGCTGTGGGCAATCTCGTGTACTGTGGCCGAAACCGTCTGCACCTCACTCATGCCCCGACGAATGGCGATTTTCTGATGATCGGTAGAAAAATAGCCGTCCGTATCGGCGGCCATTGCTTCAAAAGTGATCGGCACCGGCGCACTGCGGCGCAGAGCCTCCATGAATGCCTCATAATTTGGCACATTGCCGGAAAGGGAGGAAGCAAGCTCCGGCAAAGGTTTCCCATCGGTCTGGCTCACATCAAAGACCTTGACCGGACGAAACATGGGGATTTCGATTTCTTTTTCCTCTGTGACGATCTTTCCGTCTTTATCCAGAATCGGAGCCTTGGTATCCGGGTCCAGCTTCTGCTCCTCGATTTTCTTCTTATACGGTGTGGGGGCGATGATGGTAATGCCATGCTCGCCCTTTTTTACATGACGCTCAAACTGGTCTTTCCACTTATTGTATCCGGCTACCAATGTAGCGTCCGGCTTCTGCATATAGATGAGCATGGTGTTGTTTACCGAATAGCGGTGGAAGCGGGACATGACGGACAGATAACGCATATACTTTTCGCTTTCAAACAGTTCTTTGATACCCTGCTCGATGCCATCTGTGATTTCCCTTAGCCGTTCTCGGTTGGTGGGTTTATTCTCAGCCATGATTTTCAATCTCCTTTCCAAGTGTGTGATTTCTGCTGTGTGTTCTGCAACCCATACCCTTTGTTCTTCTTCACTTTCATAAAGAAAAAGGTCCAACAGGTACTCTACATAGGTTTTCTTCTGGATTGCTTCCACAAAGCGGGGGTGCGGTTCTTCCTCCGGTGTCCGGGGAGAATGGTCAATCCCCCATTTTTTCAGCAGATGGTAGTAATCGGACAGTACGCGATAACACCGCTGCCGGTCCTCACGAAACTTCTGCGCCTCGGTTTTCTGCCGGACATATCTCCTGCGGGGCGGGGCCTGACTGTCATAGATCAGGCCAAAGTCCTGTGCCAGTTTCTCCGCCGCTTCTTTTGAAGAGAGGTCAAAGAGCTTTGCGGTAAAGTCGATCACATCCCCATCTTCACCGCAGCCAAAGCAGTGGAACCGCTGGTCTACCTTCATGCTGGGGTTCTTATCATCGTGAAAGGGACAGCAGGCCATGCCATTTCGTTTGACTTTTATCCCATAAAGCTCTGCCGCTTCTCTGGTGCTGACCGACTGCTTGACTGCTTCAAATACATTCTCTGCCATGTGCCTTTAACTGCCGGACTTTCTCGCAGGGGGCTGGTATCCGGCAGCTTTCGCACGCTCACTGGCAGCTTTGCGGCGTTCTGCGCTATATGGCTCTCGGACTGATACACACCGCTTGGGGACGGTAAAGTTATGGGCGTCCTTTCGGATGATCTGGTCGGGGTGCTTTTTTGCCAGCAGATCCAGCTTCTCCATCAGACGGGGATCATGAGTATAGATCTCAGCCATTGGTTCTGCCTGGTTATAGAGGAGAATGGTTTCCCGTTCCACTAAAGAAAGCTTCATCGGCTGCCTCCTTTCCGCTGGTCAAATTCCAGCTTGAAGTTGGCATACTGTCCATCGTCCTCCAAAACCACAGTGGCATCGTAGGTCTTGCCGGTTTTCTCCGAATATAACCCCGTCACACGGACACGGCCATCGTTCAGCAGCGCAGACACCACAGCCTTGGTCGGCTGTTTTTTCTTGGCAGCCCACCATTTGTTGTTTTTCCAGATTGCAAATTTGCAAGAATCATTCTGACAGAAGAAGCCTTTTTGCAGTTCTGCAACTTCCCCACCGCAGCGAGGGCATTTGCCTACCACCTCACGGGGCGGGGCAAACAGGTACTCGGTTCCCTTGATGACCTGATAAGTCCCCACCAGATCTTTCAGCATGGCACTGATACCGTCTAAAAACTCCTCCAGGGCAAGCTGCCCGCGCTCGATCTCGCCTAGGCGGTACTCCCACTCGGCAGTCAAAAGCGGAGATTGCAGCTGTTCCGGCAGAACGGTGATCAGGGAAACTGCATCGTGGGAAGGGAGAAGCTGCACCGTTTTCCTGTTCTTTTTTCGTTCCAGAAAACCGGCAGATACCAGCTTTTCCAAAATACCGGCACGGGTGGCCGGTGTCCCCAAACCTTTTCGCTCGGCATCCTCCGGCATATCCTCTTTTCCGGCAGTCTCCATCGCGGACAATAGGGTATCCTCCGTAAAGTGCTGAGGCGGACTGCTTTTGCCTTCTTTGACGATTGCCGCAGCAACCGAAAGGGTCTGTCCTTCAGTCAGCTCCGGCAGGGCTTTCTCTGCGCCCTCTTTTTTCGGCTCTGCATCCTTCATTTTGGCACGGTAGGCGTCCTCCAGTGCTTTCCATCCGGGGTGCTTCACCGTTTTTCCTTTGGCGGTAAACTCCCTACCGGCACACGCTGCAATCACAACGGTTTCCGAATAGATATGGGGCTGGGCCACTGCACACAGCAGACGCAGGGCCACCAGCTCCAGCACCGCTTTTTCTCCCGCAGGAAGGGCAGAAAGGTCTGCATCCTTGAGATTTCTGGTAGGGATTACTGCGTGGTGGTCGGTTACTTTCTTATCGTTGATTACCGTCTGCGGATCACAGGTAATGGCGATTCCTTTGCGAAACGGCATAGCATTGGCAACCAGATTCACCAGCACCGGCAGGCTGTCTGCCATATCACCGGTCAGATAGCGGCTGTCAGTACGGGGATAGGTGCAGAGCTTCTTTTCATACAGGCTTTGCAGATAGTCCAGGGTCTGCTGGGCTGTAAATCCAAGCAGGCGGTTGGCATCTCTTTGCAGAGTAGTCAGGTCATAGAGGGCAGGCGGCTTTTCGGACTTTTCCTTGCACTCCACTTTTTTGATTGTGACAGCTGCACCCTGACAGGCTTCTTTCAGCTGCTCTGCGCTTGCTCGGTCACTCATACGCTCCCCGGATACGGTAAGACCGGGCAGCTCCAGCGCCACGGTATAAAAGGGAACCGGCTTAAAGGTGTCGATCTCAGCTTCTCGTTGGACAATGAGCGCCAGCGTTGGGGACATAACGCGCCCGATGTTGAGGGTGCGGTGGTACAGCACGGAAAAAAGCCTTGTGGCATTGATCCCCACCAGCCAGTCGGCCTTGGCACGGCAGAGGGCAGCATCTCGAAGTCCGTCATAGTCCGCACCGGGGCGCAGGTTTGTAAAGCCTTCCCTTATGGCGGAGTCCTCCATTGAAGAAATCCAGAGCCTTTTCATCGGCTTTTGACAGCCTGCCAGCTCATAGACGCTGCGGAAGATCAGCTCGCCCTCGCGTCCGGCATCGCAGGCATTTACCACTTCGGTCACATCCGGGGCGTTCATCAGCTTTTTGAGAATATCAAACTGCTTTTTCTTATCCTTTCCCACCACCATCTGCCAATGCTCCGGCAGAATAGGCAGGTCATCATATCGCCACTTGGCATACTTGGGATCATAACTGTCTGCATCCGCAAGACCGGCCAGATGGCCCACGCACCAGCTGACACGCCAGCCGTTCCCCTCCAGATAGCCGTCCTTACGAGCAGTCGCGCCGATCACGGCGGCCAGACTTTGTGCAACCGATGGTTTTTCAGCGATTACCAGTTTATATCTCATCATCTTCAGCCTCCCATTCTTCCCGCACAGGCGTGTGCAGTTTTTTCTCTATGCTGTTTTCCTCATCCAGTAGCAGGTTATAACCAAACCGGTAGTCATAGCGGTACAGTTTCCCCAGCAGGTCATTGATGATGATACGGCAAGCCAAAATGACACGGGTTTTATCCACCTGCATCAGCTGGTAGCGTTGATAATTGCTGTAATATTCTTCGTGACGGCGGGTATTGCAGGCGGCATCTTCAAGTAAACTATCTACTGCATCCTGACAACCATCTTCTTTTTCCCCTTCCATGCAGTTCAGAAGTTCCATCATCAAAGGAAAGCTCTGTTCATCCATAGGAGCTTCTGCTGCAAGAAAACCGATCAGAGCGGATAAGAGCAGATGAGCCGCCGTCTGTTCTTGTTCCGTCAAAACGGCCATTGTTTTCTCCGCATTTGGCAGGATCTTTTCTTCCACAAAATCTGCCGCGTCACCGGAATAAAGCTGACGGATAGAATCTATGGACAATGAAACTGTCGTGGTATCTAAGGAGAAATCAAAGGGATCATCTTGCTTTGGCTTTCTCCAAAGTTTGTTTAACATGGTAGAAAGAATGTCGCCGCCAAAATACACGGCGATCACAAGCAGGTCAAAAACAGCAATCAGCTTGATAAATATAATCAGAACACTCATTTTTT
>OAUG01000534.1_pt1 | contig 11887 bp, 8 predicted proteins | sample 1476141 | NCBI WGS metagenome assembly OAUG01 (sample SAMEA2580007, study PRJEB22360) | human gut metagenome | biome: human gut; feature: human-associated habitat; material: faeces | place: Denmark | collected 2008/2010 | reverse complement strand
TCACGATGAAGCTGAGCACGATGATGTACGCCGAGGAGGCGCCGTACTGGCTGGACGCCTGCGCGGTGATGACCTCATTGGTGGGCACGACGCCGTGCGCGCCGGTGGACTTGAGCACCAGGTCGCCGAACGGGGCCAAAGCCGAGGTGACGACGGTAGCGCCGGCACCCAGGATCAGGTAGCCCATGGCCGCCCTCAGGGCGCCCGACACGACCTGCCCGGCGCTGCGCTTCAGTGCGATCAGGCCGATGGCCGCGATGATGCCAATCAGATACGCCGGCACATTCAGTATTTCCTGGCTGATGAAATTCAGCACTTGAACGACAACGTTCATGGATTCCTTCTTTTCTTGTTATGGTTTCTGGCCGGCATCTCACGCAGGCCGTAACGGGGAGCGGCTCAGTCGGCGTACTTCTCCAGCACCGACTTAATCTCGTCGGTGTCCATGAAGTTCGTGATGACTTCGACGGGCGTGGTGGTGCCTTCCAGCTCGGGCGCGAGCTCGGCGGAGGTGAGCACCAGATCGTTCATGTTGGCGGTGCCCTTGGCGCTGCCCGCATCGGAGGTGGTGACATTGACATCGATGCCAAGGTCGGCCGCGACCGATTCGACATTGACCTTCAACAGCACCGATGTGCCGATGCCGTTGCCGCATACGCAGAGGATGTTCATGATTCCCTCGTTTCTTTCGTTGGAATGACTGCCGCGCAGCCATTGGGTTTCAGTTATTGGATTCAGTTATGGAAGTGTGGGTGTGCCGCTCACCGGCGGCCCGGCCCGGGTTGCGCCGCCCTGCTATTGATGCAGGATGTCGCGGATGGCTTCCGGCGTGGGGGCCTTGGCGAGCGCCGCGGTCTTCTTGGGATTGATCAGGGCCGAGGCGATGGCGGACATCACGGTGATGTGCTCGTTCTCGTCATGACCGGCCAGACCGATGACCAGCGATACCGGGTCGTTGGCCTTGTTGCCGAACTTCACCGGCGTGGACAGGCGCACCCAGCTCAGGCCGGTCTTCAGCACGGCCTCGGACGGGCGGGAGTGCGCGAGCGCGAGACCCGGGGCGATGACGATGTACGGGCCCATTTTCTCGACCGTCTCGATCATCTGATCCGTATACGCGTCGGTGGTGAAACCAGCCGCCACCAGTCCTTTGCCGGCAAGCCGGATGGCATCTTTCCAATCGGTGGCGGGAACGTCGAGCAGAAACGCGCTGTCCGGCAGGAACCCGTCAATATCGGCGACCATAGCATCTCCTCCGTGCTGAGCCATCCACCGCTGGATGGGTTGGTGATTTGCTGACACCATCGCGAGCAAATCGTTTCTTTCATCCGTCACGATACACCCTAAAATCCGCTTAGTAAACCCGGAAACCGATTTCTCAATTTTGTAATGAAATGGTATGATCTATACAGAAACCATTACGTCTGTCCACTGGAAACATTGGCAATAATCACGCCCATACGGCATCGCGGCGACCAATGAGCGCAATGTGCGTTCATGTATCCTATATACAACGGGCAGCGACGCGGTGCCCGGCAGAAGTAATCGAAGCAGACAATCCGAGGTGATGAACGATGAGCTCAACGAGTTCCATCACCGACGTCGCCGCATTGGCGCGCGTATCCAAAGCCACTGTCTCCCGCGTTCTTTCAGGGCGCCGCACCAAAGACGACAACATCGCGAAACGCGTGCGGGACGCGGCGGAACAGCTCAACTATCAGGCCAACTCCGCCGCCAGCGCACTGCGCAGCGACACGACCAATACCATCGGCCTCATCATGCCCGGCCCGACCGACCCTCTGGCAGCCCGACTGCTCGCGGAGTTGGAGCCCGAAGTCAACCGCTCGGGACGCCAGCTGCTGCTGGGCCTCGGCGACGACCAGCGAACCCAGACGGAACGCATCGAAGCCATGCTCGCCCGCCGGGTCGACGGGCTGGTGGTCATGCCGCTGCAAGACGCCAACACCGCAGCGTTCCTGGATGACCACGTCGGCATGACCTCGCTGGTTCAGGCGTTCGGCCACTCCACGTCCTTCCACGTGAACTGGGTTGGCGTCGACGAAAGCGCCTCCATGAAGCTGATGCTTTCGCACCTTGCAGAGTACAACGCCAACTCCATCGCATTCCTCAGCGGCAACGTCAACTCCGCCAGCGCCGCCGAGCTGTTCGCCACGTTGCAGACGTCAACGAGGGTCATGAACCTGATGACCGAACCGGGTTGGACCACGTTCGGCGACAATTCCGCGAAGCGCGGGTATCACGACGTTATGAGACTGTTCGGGGACAAGGGCAACCGCCCGAACGCGCTCATCTGCGCCACCGACGATGTGGCGATCGGAGCGCTGATGGCGCTGAACCAACTGGGAATCCGTGTGCCGGACGAGGTCAAGGTCATTGGGTCGGGCGACTCCCCCGCGGCGGCCATCGCCGACCCGCCGCTCTCGTCGATTCTCCCGCCGTGCCGGCTCATCGCCCATGAAGCGCTGCGACTCATCAGCGTCAGTGCCAGCAGCAAACACTGGCTTCCGGCGCACACCGCGTATCCGCCGCAGCTAGTGCAGCGCGAATCGACCAGCGGGCCGCGATTCGGCTCCAGCGACATGGCGCTGCCCGACGACGAGAGCTGAAAACTCGATGTCAGTGCCTTGAGCGGTACGAATATTGCGCGAAAGGCGTGGATTACACGGCTATCTGCATTTCGAGGGGGGGGTGATTCCGACTTCCCGAACATCTATCTACGTTTCAAGGGGTTGGTGACCAAGTAGGAACACTGCTAGAACCGCGTCATTCCAATAAGTGAATGGCTCATATACCTCGGATGCCTCTGTGCCGCAACCCCTTGAAATGCAGATAGATGTTCCGGCGACCGAAAATCACCCCCTTGAAGCGCAGATACCCGGCAAGCTCGCCTGTCAGGGCCTGAAAAACGCCACTGCACGAGGCGGCGACGCCTTGCGGCACAACGAAATGCCGGATCTCACATATGAGACCCGGCATGGATCGCATGTTCGCGCCGTCTCAGCCAGCGAGCGCCGGCACGGCAACAACGACCGGCTCATGCCACTACCGCGCGACGCCCCGCCTCTGATGTGCGCTTGAGCTTATGAACGCAGGGCGTCGGCACAGCGCCACACGATGGAGGCGATGCGGGCCAATTCCGATTCCGCGCTGACAGAACGCCACAAGTCGCAGTAGGTCTCGAACCAGCGCTCCAGACCACGTGCCACTCGAATCGAGACATACTGCACGGCTTCCGGCCCTGCGGAAGAGCCTGCGTCCGGTTCGATCAATCCGGCCGACGCGCGGGCGATATCGCCGGCATCGACCGTGATGACGTCATGCCGCCGCGCAAGGCACAAGCCGACCAAGTTGAACCAGCGCTGCCCCTCGATGGCGGCCAGCATCGCCGGCACATCACGCCGAGCCGCACCCAAACGCGATGCGCGACCGGCGGCGGCGCCGAGTCGCATGGCGTCGCACAGCAGCGCCTCGTTCGCCTCGGCCGCGCGGACGATATGCGGCGACAGCCCTTGCAGCATCGTGCGCCGAGCCTCATCAAGATCGGCACTGCCCAGCAGTCGGGCCTCCCACTCCCGCCCGTATTCCCCGCTGAACCCATGCACGCCGAGATGCATCGCCGATGCGGCATCGCGATTCATCCGTCCGTCGCCTTCATCCAGCTCGCAGTACCAGACCATGTCATCCCAGCCGAACGCCACACGACAGGCGGCATCTCGCAGTGCCTCGACTATGCCGCCCGAACGGTCGCCGTATTCGACCTCGGCCACGCGACGGCACATCTCGGCACACGACCCATCGCCGCCGGCCGGCGCGCCCGCAATCGCGTCGGCCGCGCCACCGGTGTAATCGTCGCTTTCCGAGCTCGACGGGAGCGGCGCCGGGGAATCCCCGTCCGCGGCGGCCTTGTTCTCGCGGACGACATCGGCGGCGGCATCGGCATAACCGGCAGCAGAGCCTTCTTCGCCGTCGCCGCACCCGGCCTCACCCTGGATATGAGCCATCGGATTCCACGCGCACTGCGCGCCGAATATCATGCCGGAAACCGCCATGCGCGGGTCGTTGACATGCCCGTAATCACCCCAGTCGGTCACCAGGTACCCGACCGCACCGTACTTCACGCCGTAGCGCGCGAGTCGGGAGATGTTGTTCCACGAGTCGTCGAGGCGCGGCAGCAGCGCATTCCAGCACCACACCGCCGAGCACACGTACTGCGGGGCCCCGGCCTGCGCGACGAGGCGTACCTTGTCTTCGCCGATGCCCGGCGCGTACAGCCAGTTGAGCAGCGTGACGTTATCCGGCAACAGGCCGAGGATCTGCGGCATCTCCACAGCGATGTCGCCCCAGAACATCGGATCGCGGCCGCGCTCAGACAAGTGACGGCACAGCTGCGATACGAAGTCGGCGTACATCGCGGCCACGCCGCGGCGTTCGGCTTCGGGCTTGGAACGGCCGCGACCCAAGTCGAACGTCTCATCGCCGCAGATGTTGAACTTGCGTGTGCGGAACAGCTGCATGTAAGCATCGATCAGCTTGAACGAGAACGCGAGGGACTCCGGTTCGGTGATGTTGAGCGTGTGGTGACGCTGCCGCTCCACGAAACCGTACTGACGGTCGGCGTCCTCGGGAAACTCGCCGAGATGGCGCAGCTCGCGCGTGCGCATCGCCATGTACTGGTGTCCGAAAGTCGAGACCGACGGCACCAGCTCGATGCCGAGCCGCGCGCAGTATTCGTCGAACGCGATGATGTCGGCGGGCTTGAGCGGGCTGGTGCCGCGCCAAGTCTCGCTCAGATCGTCGAACATGAACGTGTGCTCGATGTATAGCTGAAGCTGGTTGTACTTGTACAGGCACAGCCGGTCGGCCCATGTTTTCAGCCAGTCGAGCGTGGGGACGCGGCCGCGCGTGGCGTCGAGATAGTAGCCGCGGACCTTGTACGCCGGTTTGTCCGCGATGACGAGTCGAGGCAGCGCCGGCGCGCACTGACGGATGATCTGGCGAAGGGTCTGCACGCCGTTGCGCACGCCTTCCGTATCGCCGCCGACGACGTCTATGCCGGAGCATGCGATGGTCAGGCGGTATTCCTGCGGCTCCAGGGATGAGGGGTCGAGTCTCAGTGTGATGAACGACTTCCAGCATGAAGCGTGTGGCGGAACCGGGTGCGCAGTCGCGGCATTTGGCGCGGGCAGTCCGGCCACCATGACATCGCTGGCGATGTCCCAGCGCAGGCCTGTCGCCGCTTCGATATCATCGGCAAGCTGGGTCGGGAAAACGCCGGCGATGTCATCGATGTCGCGATCTTCCGAGATGCGGCCTACGAGCGGCAACGCGACGGGTACCGGAGCTCCGGCATCATCCGAATCGGCGGCATCCCCGTTCAATGTCACGGATTGCGGTTCCGGAATGAGATCGAATGACATGTCTTCATCGCCACAACAGTATCGATACTGCACTGTACACCCTTTCGTCGCAGGAAGTCGGTCTGGCCGCCGATGCGCCAGACATCACCATAGCCATCACCTACAGTAACCCATGTCCCTTATCGGCGCACCCGCGATTGTCGACGCAGGAAGCCATGTGAAGACACACAACGACGATAACGACACGCCGAAAGCCACAAAAAACCGACTGGATTTGACACATACGGCAATTCTGGTAGTCTAGTTCATCGTGCGCTTTTGAAGCGTATGGATCGGGCCCGTAGCTCAGGTGGTTAGAGCGCATCCCTGATAAGGATGAGGTCGGAGGTTCAAGTCCTCCCGGGCCCACAGGAAAATTGCAGCGGCTACTTCAGCCGCTCTTTTTTTCTCACTGACAACGCCGCAACGGCGGAATCACGGGGCTATAGCGCAGCTGGTAGCGCATCTGCTTTGCAAGCAGAGGGTCGCCGGTTCGAACCCGGCTAGCTCCACTCTCAGAACCCTTGGAATCAAGCTGATTCTGAGGGTTTTTCTATTTGCACTTTCTGCTCGTTTCCATCTCGAATCAGCCAAAATCGTCAGGGCTAATGGCACGCGGATGGCACAGAGCCGGCTCTCACCGGTTCAGCGCCACGCCATTACTTGCATCACGGAATCGCATTGATAGAATTGAGCAGACCTTCACACAGAGGCAAGGCTCACCCCAACGATCACATGGCAGTGATCCCCGAAACAGAAGCAGAGAGCATGTAATGACGCATATCACATCACACCGTCGGAGCGGCAAGCTCTGGCGCTCAATCATGGCGGCCATCGCCACAGCAGCGATGGCGCCGACGCCGACGCCACCGCACCAGCAACCACCGCGTCCGCAAACCTTCGAGGCGCATGGAACTTCGAGAACACCGCGGCCGGCGACCGCGAAGCGGCCAACAACGGCGGCTCCAGCAGCGCAACGGCCCAACTCATCGGCGACGACATCTCCATCATCGCCGACCCCTCCGGCGTATTCGGCAACGTACTGCACTTCGGCGCGGGCGCGTCCAGCTACATGAAAATCAACCAGTACGTCAACACCGGAGCCGGCAACGCGTCATTCGCGATGTGGTACCGGTACGATACGACGCTCGACCCGACAGGCGACAAGCCTGCGGTGCTGTTGCAGCAGGATGGCGCCGGCCGCTCCCTGCTTACGCTGCGCCCGTCCAACCAGTACCACACGTATGTCAACGCGACCGACGTTCTCAGCAACAATACGGTGGCACGCGGCGGATGGCAGCATATCGCCGTTTCCTTCGACCAGACGAGCCACAAGGTCAAGTTCTATGTCAACGGCGCGCTCGACAGCGAAAAGAACATGGGAACCTCGGCCGTCAACGCCGTCACCGCGCTGCTGGTCGGCTCGCACAAGAACATCGGCACCATGGACCCGCATTCGATGAAGGGCGACGTGGACGACATCCGCGTATATGATGCCACGCTCACCGACGACCAGGCAGCTGCGATTTACGCCGAGCAAGGCACGGCCCTTGTCAGAAAACAACTCGGCACACTGGTCTCGCAGGCCGACGCGCTGCTGGCCGCGGGAGAGGTCGACGCCGCGTCGGCGCAGGCGCAAGCACTCGCCACGGCAAAACGCAACGCGGTCAACGCCATGAACAACACCTCCGGCAGCGCCGTCGCGCGGATGACGGCGATGAATGCCGCGGGCACGGCGCTCCAGACGGCCATCACCGCGTATCAGGCGCATGTACCGATCACGCTCACGGCCGACCCCAGCACCGTGGAGCGCACGGTCGACAGCGCTTCCATCTTCGGCGTCAATCATCGGTACGCCTTCAACGGGTACGGCAGTTTCGACCCCGATACGATGCGTGTGAAAGACGACTTCACCGCACTGTACAAGCAGGTCGGATTCGGCTCGATTCGCTACCCCGGAGGCACGATTTCCAACCTGTTCAACTGGAAGACCACCATCGGTCCGCGCGCCCAACGGCTCAAGCAGGTGCACGGCTTCTACAACAACCCCGGTCAGGGCGGCATCGAACCGAATTTCGGCATCGGTGAAATCGCGACGTTCGCGGACGAGGTCGATTCAGAAATCGTCTATGTGTACAGCCTCGGCCGCGGCAACGCACAGGACGCGGCGGATCTGATCGAATACGAGCCGAATCAGGTCGGCCCCAACCCCAACGGCGGCATCGACTGGGCGAAGGTGCGCGCAGACAACGGACACCCGCAGCCGTACAACGTGCGCTATTTCGAAATCGGCAACGAAATGAACCAGGCGTGGGCCAACTCCGACGGCACCGCCTCGCAGGGCTACTGGACCACCGCGGTGAGCGGCGGCAGCGAGCAGGCGTACACGGAGGGCGGCACAGCGAGCTTCACCAAGCAGTACGCCGTGAGCCTGGAGGATTGGAACAAGGCAGCGTCGGTCAGCGACGGCAAGGCCGGTCTGACCCGTTACATGCGCTACGCCAACGTCAACCCGAAAATGAACGGCGACGATGGCGCGATCGTCGACGACCCGTCGTTCGTGGCCGTCAACAAGGGCAGCGTCAGCGTATGGGTCGGCAACGACCAGTCGAACGAACAGTGGCGCATCGTGGACGACTTGGAGACCGCCGGTGCCGGCGACAAAGTCGTGCAGGTCGATTACAGCACGGGCGCGCTGAGGTTCGGAGACGGCGTGCATGGTGCGATTCCGGCCAAAGGACAGCAGGTTTATGTCAGCTACACCGTTGACCGCGACGGGTTCGTCAAGATATCAAAGGCCATCAAGAACACCACCGACCAGATCAACACGGCCGAACAGCGCACGGACGGCACACGGCACACGGCGAACGTGTACACCAGCTACGAGTCCACAGGGTTCATCACCCGCATGGCGAACCTGAACGCGAACCAGTGGTACGACGGCATGACCATCCACCCTTATTCCGGCACCCCCACGGGAGCCACCGCGGGCGCATGGTACGACGACGCGATGAAGAAGGCCGAGACGGCGGGCGTCAACCGCGTCAAGGAGTATGTGAGACTCATGCCGGCAGGCAAGGTGCCGGTCATCAGCGAATACGGCATTTTCCGCGATACCAGCGCGCTGGTCCGGTCGCAATCGCACGCGCTGTACATCGCCAAGGTCGCGCTGGAATATGTTCGGCTTGGCAGCCCCTATATTCAGAAGCACTGCCTGATCGACTGGTACAGCAGCGGCGCCGACTCGCTCGGCCCGACCCAGCAGGCGGTTATTCAGGCCGTGCCGGAAGACGGCGCAAGCACGGTGACGGGCGAGGGGCGGTTTGGGTTCTTCCTGACGCCGAGCGCGTATGCCCTGCAGATGCTCGGCAATGGCATCGGCGACAGCGTGCTGACTTCGACGCTCGGCTCGACGCCCACGTTGGGCAATGGCGCAACATCTCTGTCTGCTTTGGTTTCCAAGGATGATGATGGCAATCTGCGCGTGATCATCGTCAATCTGGATCGCGCGCTCGGCCGCACGCTGAAGTTGAATTTCGGGCAGGATCTGTCTGGCCGAGTCGCGGATGTGCAGACCATGGACGCAGCAATCAACGCAGAGAACACGTTGGAAAACCAAGATAATGTGACTCCCGTTGACAGCAGCGTCACGTTCGATGCGGCGACGCCGACGGTCACCGTCACGCCGCATTCGTTGACGACGCTGAAGATTCGGCCGCGTGCTGCCGGAACGATCAACGCGGCACCCGTCATCACCGCCAGTGACCGGACCATTACGGTCGGTGACGCTTTTGATCCGCTTGACGGCGTGACCGCGCACGACGCGGAGGATGGCGACATGCCGCTCGCTGCGGCGAATGTGACCGCCGATGATGTGGATCCCGATACTCCGGGAACCTATCACGTCACTATCACCGTCACCGACAGTCAGGGAGCCACTACCTCCAAGACCTTTACGGTCGTCGTGCAGGCGAAGGAAGGTGGGGAGACTCCGGAACCTGAGCCTGATCCCTCGCCGGGCCCCGAGCCCACGCCGGAACCTGCCCCCAGTCCGGCACCAGACGAGGAGACGGATCAAGCAGCCCACCAGAAGCCGGATGGCAAGACAAATGGGCAACAGGCAGACAACGGCAAAACAAAGTTGTCGCATACTGGTGCCAGCGTCCTGGTCGCGCTGACCTGTACCGCAATGCTCGCCATCGGAGGCGGTCTTATCGCCACATTCCGTCGTAAGCGGAGCTGACGGAGCGCGTGCCCCGCGGTCGAAGGTCGCATGGTCGGCCACCCTCTGGCCGCGGGGCGCATAACCCGTTGTTGCGTCCCTAAGTGCGCGCCGCCTATGAGAACGGAATCAGGTGCGATTCGCGACATCAGAGCGTCACGCTGTGCGGGTACCGTCACCGTGCGCGCCCGCACACGGTGACGCATTCTTCAAGAATCCAGTGATTGCAATGGTTCCGGAATGCCGTCACGCTGTGCGCCCCCGCACACGGTGACGGTACCCGCGCAGCGTGACGCATTATCCCCGGAAAACAGCGAGTTCGCCGACTAGGAGCATGCGATTGCCGGCGCCCAGTCGGCTCGCCGATAGCCCCGCCAGCGGTGGTGCGAGTTCTAGTTAGGCTTTGGCCAGTTGGTCGCGGATTTCGGTGAGCAGCGCGATTGTCTGCTGCTCGGCGGTGGGCTCGGGTTCCTTGACTTCGTCGGCGTCCTCGGCCTCACTTTCCTTGAGCTTCGCCTTCGCCAGCAGCGCATCGGACATGTCACGGAACTTGTTGATCGGCACCAGGATGAAGAAGTAGACGGCGACGGCGATGATGAGGAAATTGAGCAATGCGCCCAGAATCGCACCGACCGACACGGTCGCCCCGTTGAACGTGAACGCAAGCAGACCGTCCATGCACGGCTTGCCGAAGATCATGGCGATCAGCGGATTGATGAGATGGTTGACGATCGCATTGACGACGGCGGTGACCGCACCGCCCATGACGACGCCGACCGCCATGTCAATCATATTGCCGCGGGAAATGAACTTCTTGAAACCATCGATCATGACGCCTCCTATGGTGAGAGGATTCGCAGGCGCAGGCTCGTGTCCGCGCCCGGATGCGCGGATTGCAACCCGCGCATCGTCACCTCCCAGACTATCGCATCATTCTCGTGGCATTCCGCGGCCGCCCCGCTTCAGGCACGGGTCACGTGGCCGCCGAATTGGGCGCGCATCGTGGAGACCACACGCAGGATGTCGTCGGCGCCGCCGCGCGAAGCCTGCCGGGAGTAAAGCGCCGCCGCGGTGGCCGTCGTGGGGACGCCGAGTTCCAGCGCCGGTTCGACGTCTCGCGAACCGTGGCACGCGAAGTCGCGAAAAGCCTCGAAACAGCCAAAGTCGTCACCGTCCGTCGATGCATCGGGCTCGTCTCCCAACCGGTCGAGGAGTGGGACGCGCTCAGCACCCAGATCATCCATTGGAAGCTGCACTCCACACACCGTAAGGAGCAGCTGCGCACCCTCACCGAACTGCGCCTCGCCATCGAGCCCGATACACGCCGATCGACGTGAAATCGCGGCTCCCCCTGCTCGCAGCGGAGCTCCGGCACACCGGCGAGAACGGCAGGCTCGACGAATTCCACAAGCTCGACATCGAATTCCACTCGCTGATCTTGCGCAACAGCGGCAACGAGATGTTCGCTTCCCTATCCACCATCATCGCCACCGTGCTCTCCGGACGCGTCGAACTGCACATGTACCCGCAAAAGCCCAAGCCGGAAGCCCTCGACGCACACGACGCCGTCGCCCAGGCGATCTGGCAGAGCAGTCCGGACAACGCGCGCCAGGCCATGCACCGCATCGTCGACGAAGTCGCCGAAACGCTGCAGCTCAGCTGACGCACACATCCGCGCCACATCCTGAGCAATTTCTTGTCGCCCCTTGACACCGCACCTACAATAAAACCGTCTTATTGATAACCCAACCATTAAGGGGAGAATTATGCTCACTGACGAGTATGTGAAGCGCGTCTACGCTCAGGTCGAACAGCGCGACGGCGACCAGCCGGAGTTCCTTCAGGCTGTACGCGAGGTGTTCGAGACCATCCAGCCGGTAGTCGAGAAGCACCCGGAGTACGAGAAGGCAGGCGTGCTGGAGCGCATCGTCGAGCCGGAGCGCGTGGTGAAGTTCCGCGTGGCCTGGACCGATGATGAGGGCAAGGTGCAGGTGAACCGTGGTTACCGCGTGCAGTTCAACTCCGCCATCGGACCGTACAAGGGCGGCCTGCGCTTCCACCCGACCGTCAACGAGAGTGTCATCAAGTTCCTCGGCTTCGAGCAGATCCTCAAGAACTCTCTGACCACGCTGCCCATGGGCGGCGGCAAGGGCGGCTCCGACTTCAACCCGAAGGGCCGTTCCGACGCTGAAGTGATGCGTTTCTGCCAGGCGTTCATGACCGAGCTGTGCCGCCACATCGGCCAGTG
>OAUG01000525.1_pt1 | contig 12066 bp, 9 predicted proteins | sample 1476141 | NCBI WGS metagenome assembly OAUG01 (sample SAMEA2580007, study PRJEB22360) | human gut metagenome | biome: human gut; feature: human-associated habitat; material: faeces | place: Denmark | collected 2008/2010 | reverse complement strand
GCCATGTGGCGCGGTTTTCGGCCGGCCGGAGCCCTGGCCCCCAGCCACTGCCGTCAACGCCTCCATTCTCGGCGTCGATGCCGAGACCGGTTCTTTGGAAGTCGGCAAATCCGCTGATTTGCTTGTGCTGAATGCCAATCCGCTGGACGACCTGCGCGCGTTGGAACACCCGGCATTGGTCATCGCGGCCGGTCACCCGGTATGGCGTCCCAGTCCCAAGCGTTTCGCGGATATCGACGCCCTGTTGGATGAGGCATACGCCTAATCGCGGGGTGCTGCCGGGCCGTTATGCCGGCAGGTCATTGTCCAACCTGTGTGGCGAGATGGGGGCATGGCGAAAACAGCAGCGAACGTACCGGTAACCGTGGTGCCCGGAGGCGACTCGTATTTGAACGACGCGCGCACCAAGGCACTGTGCGCACAAGCGTTGAAGGCGCGACCCGACGCCGAACTCATCGAGCTCGACGCCACATCGGCCGACCAATATGCCTTCGATGAAGCCGTCAGCCCATCGTTGCTTTCCGACGTTGCCGTGGTCAAACTCGTCAACCTGCAGAATGCCGACGAAAAGCTCGCCGAAGCTTTGGTGACGTACACCAAGCAGGCCGCCAAGGATCCGAACGGCTCCAGCGTGGTGATCTGCCAGCACGAGGGCGGCGTCAAAGGGCGCAAGATCATCGACCAACTGGTGAAAGCCGGCGCTCGCAAAGAGGACGTGCCGGATTTGAAGAAACCGGATGCCCAACTCAATTTCGTACTCGGAGAATTCGAGAAACGCGGTCGTAGAGTCGAACCGATGGCCGCGCAGCAGCTGGTATCCGTGCTCGGCGGCAAAACCGGCGAACTCGCCGCCATGTGCGAGCAATTGTGTTTCGACTTTGACGATAATCCGATGGGGCTCGACTGTGTCAACCAGTATTTGACCGCCAATCCGCAGGTCACCGGTTTTGCCGTGGCAGACAAGGCCGTGGAAGGCAAAACCGCAGAAGCCATCGTCATGATGCGTGCAGCTGTGGAACAAGGGACCGATCCCATCGCGCTGATCGGCGCGTTGGCCATGAAGCTCCGTACCATTGCCAAAGCCTCGGCGGTCCGGGCCGGCACGATTTCACAGGCCGAAGCGAAAACCAATCCGTGGGTGCTGAAGAATGCGATGCGCCAACTTGGCGGCTGGACTTCGGCAGGACTCGCGCATTGCATCCGTATGCTCGCCTGGGCGGATGAGCAAAGCAAAACGAACGGCGGCGACCCGGTATATGCGCTGGAACGCTGCATTGAAGACATCAGTCATAAAGGTCGGTAAAAGTCGATAAAGGGGTATTTATGAGCGAACACACTATTGCGGCTCCCACCAGCGAGGCCATGCAGGAGCTCGGCCGCCGCGTGGCCGGAATGGTACACGGCGGCGATGTATTGCTGCTCTCAGGCCCTCTTGGTGCCGGCAAAACCACATTCGCCCAAGGCTTCGGGGCGGGGCTGGACATTACCGAACCCATCGTGTCTCCTACATTCACCATTGCCCGCGAACTTGACGGGCATTTCGCCGACGGCACTCCGGCTCATCTGGTGCATGTGGATGCCTACCGTCTGGGCGGCTCAGCCTATGCGCCGGGGCAGGACGCCATCGGGCGTTTGTTGGACGAGCTGGAATCGCTGGGATTGGACGAAGAACTTGAAGACCCCGGCGAGAACACGGTGGTGCTTATGGAGTGGGGCGAACAAATGGCCACCGCCTTGGCACCAGAACGACTTGAAATCCATATCGATCGACCTCTCGATTCCTCCGATGTCGCATCCGCTGGATCAGACGGCGAACTCACCAGCAACGGCACTCGTACCGTCGCATTCGTCCCAGTCGGCAAGCGATGGGCCGCGTTCGACCTGCAATAAGCCATGCGCCCATAGACTCCTCGATGTACACTCTCTAGAGGCTTTACGACTAGGAGGATTCATGGGTTGCACGTTGGTGATTGACACCTCATTCGGTTCGACGGTCGGCATTGTGGGGCGCGAGCCCATTGTGGAGACCGATTCGCGCACCCATGTGGAGAAACTGCAGGTCAATATCGCGCGCGCGGTCGAGGAGGCCGGCCTGACTCCTGCCGATATCGAGGAGATCGTCGTGGGCATCGGCCCGGCGCCATTCACCGGCCTGCGCGCCGGCATCGTGGCCGCCAAGGCGTTGGCCTTCGCCACCGGGGCCAAGCTCGTCGGACAGAACGTACTCGACCCGCAAGGCGAGATGATGAGCTTCGTGCTGGGTGACAGCGCCATGTTTGACGGCATCGATTTCCTGGCCGACGTGCCGCGCTTGAGTTCGCGCCAATCGGATGGTGACGTCCCGGACGCCGAGGCCAAGGAACACGAACTCGACCGCCACGTCACGCTGTGCGTCAACGATGCGCGCCGCAAGCAGCTGTACTTCTCGCTCAACCACGGCAGCATCAGCCTGCCGGACGAGGACGCCGCCGAACGACGCTGGATCGAGATGGATATCGACTACCCGGAGCATATCGTCGAACGGGTGAACGCGGCGCTCGCGGAACACGGCGAACGCGACGGCGTCAGCTATGTGGTGGATGTGACCGGCCACGGCGCGGCCAAATACGCATCCGTCTGGCAGGGACTGCGTGCGCTGGGCTCCGTGGTGGACGGATCGGTATTGGATGCCGGGAAAGCCGGGCTCGCCGTCTTTGCGACCACCGCGTTGAGCCGCGAACTGCGCGGCGACCAGGTCGTGCCGATCGAACCGTTGTACCTGCGCCGGCCGGACGCCGAAGTACCGAACCCACTGAAGCACGTGCTCGGCCATGCCGGTGCCGATAAGGCGTGAAGTGGGTTGTGGTCCGATGATTGTTGACATCACTGCCGTAAGTCGTGATCTTGCGGTTCGTTCCATCGCACAGTTGGAAGGCGAACTGTTCGGCCGCGGCGCATGGAATGCGAACATGGTGCGAGAGGAACTGGACGCACCGGCCCGCACGTATCTGCTGGATGTGCTGGGAGAGGCGGAACAGGCTGTTGTCCGCGGCTACGCCGGCTTCTGGTACGACGGCGAGGACGCCGAGCTCATGACCATCGGCGTGGGCAAGGCATACCAGCGGCAAGGCATCGCCGCTGCGTTGCTTCAGGTACTGGTCGACGAGGCGAAACGTCAGGGCGCCTCGCGCATGCTGCTCGAAGTGCGTGTGGATAACGACCCTGCGCTGGCCCTGTATCAGCGGTTCGGATTCGAACGCATGGGATTGCGCAAACGCTACTACCAGCCCGAAGGCATCGACGCATACACCATGAGCTTGGACCTGAAACCTAGGGTCGTGGGCTTTGCCGCCCCGCAGACGGCATCGGCGGACATTGAAGACATCACCAGCAAGCAAACGGAGAAGAACGGAGAAGCACGATGAGCGAACCGGTTGTACTGGGTATTGAATCCACCTGCGACGAAACCGCAGCCGCCATCGTACGCGGCCGCGAACTGCTCTCCAACGTCGTGGCCTCATCCATGGAGGAACACGCGCGATACGGCGGCGTGATCCCCGAAATCGCCTCCCGCGCGCACGCCGAGGCCTTCGTGCCATGCGTGTCCAAGGCGCTCGTCGACGCGAACATGACGTTGGCGGATGTGGACGCTATCGCCGTGTCCGCCGGTCCCGGACGGGCCGGTTGCCTGGCCGTGGGCGGAGAGCAGGCGATTCAATACCGCCAAGGCGCTGGCCTGGGCTGCGAACAAGCCGATTTACGGCATCAACCATGTGATCGGGCACATCGCCGTCACTCAGCTGCAGTTCGGCCCGTTCCCCAAGGACACGCTGGCTCTGATCGTCTCCGGCGGCCACACCTCGCTGCTGCACGTGGAAGACATGCCGCGCAAAATCGATGTGGTGGGCACCACGCTGGATGACGCGGCGGGGGAATGCTTCGACAAGGGCGCCCGCCTGCTCGGCTTCCCGTATCCGGGCGGCCCGCACATCGACCGCCATGGTCAGAACGGCGACCCGCACGCCATCAAGGTGCCGATGGGTCTGACCCAAGGCAAGGCCGGTGCCGCGCACCCGTATGATTTCAGTTTCTCCGGTGTCAAGACCGCCGTGGCCCGTTGGGTGGAAAGCGAGCAGGCCGCCGGCCATGAGATTCCGGTGGACGACGTGTGCGCATCCCTGGCCGATTCCGTGGCCACCGTGCTGGCCCGTAAGGCCATGCGCGGCTGCCGGCAGTACGATTCCAACACGCTGATCGTGGGCGGCGGCTTCTCCGCCAACTCGCAGCTGCGCGCCAAACTGCTCGAATTCGGCGAGAACTACGGCGTCGACGTCCGTATCCCGCAAATCAAGCTCTGCACCGACAACGGTGCCATGGTCGCCATGCTCGGCGTGAACCTGGTCGAAGCCGGCGTGGCCCCCAGCGCCCCCGACTTCCCGATTGACTCCGCCATGCCCCTGACCAAGGTCTCGATGTAAGATTTGCGCGGTATTCCCAAACTGATACTGGGAATACCGTGCCTCTCATCGGTGAATTGACAGTGACCTGTCTGCCTGATGTGAGTAGTGGTGAGGTCTTCGCCATGGATTTCCCGGTTGATGATGGGGTGTCGTGTCTGGCCACCAATACGATGAAAATAAAAAAGCCTCGGAGAACCGAGGCTTTCGATGGCTCCTGCGACTGGGCTTGAACCAGTGACCGTCCGATTAACAGTCGGATGCTCTGCCAACTGAGCTACGCAGGAATATTCAATTTTCATCCCGACCGGAGTTACCCGTTCAGGTGAGCTCCTGCGACTGGGCTTGAACCAGTGACCGTCCGATTAACAGTCGGATGCTCTGCCAACTGAGCTACGCAGGAATATTCAATTTTCATCCCGACCGGAGTTACCCGTTCAGGTGAGCTCCTGCGACTGGGCTTGAACCAGTGACCGTCCGATTAACAGTCGGATGCTCTGCCAACTGAGCTACGCAGGAATGTCTGCTGTGTTTGAGATTTCTCTCGCGCACAAGTCACATATCTTACATGCCTGCCACGAAAAAGCAAATTACATGCGTGTAGGGCATGTCGCGCTGAATTCCGCAGAATCGGACTCATCGAATACTATCTCATACAGCCAAAAACCGAACACGGATATACACTAGCGACTAACGGTAGAGGAGCTGGTGTCTGCTTGGCAAATACTGGAATCGGTGAAACGGAACAACCGTCTGAGTATGCGAACCCAGTGGGAACAATCACAAGAGTTCTGATGTTCCGCTGTCACTGCATGGCAGCGGTTGTGACATGGATCGGCCGCGGCTGAAGGTCGAACAACATGACGATGCGGCGATACTGTCACGCGAAATTTCATTGTGGATAACTTCGGAAGCTAGAACCACATAGGTCGTTTTGGCTGGACATCCTGTTTCGGACCCCTCAAGGTGGGTATCACCGGCAAAGAAGCCGGAATCACATCACACTCACACTATGGGGAGGAATCTCATGAATGCACCACTGTTGTTTGATTGGCGTCGCGACGAAGCCCGACGTGCCAGCCGGCGGCGTCAGCAGGCGCGTCAGCGGGCTCAGGAACGGCAACGGCGTATGGATGCCATAATCGCGTTGGCCGCCGTTATCGGCCTGCTGCTTGCCTTGGGAGTAGGGCTGGCATCCACGCCTCAGCATGTTGCGCATGCGGATACTGCGGTGACCGGAGATGCGGCATACACGGTGGAGGATTTCACCGATATGTCTGATTTGGCGTGGCGCAATGGCAATCAGTGCGAATCCCGATTCGACTGGCCGGTCGACGATCCACAGGTCGAACAACAGTTCGAGCGGCCGATCAACCCGTGGGCACCAGGTCATCGTGGAGTGGATCTTGTTGCGGAGCAAGGTACCGTAATTCTGTCACCACAGGCAGGGACCGTGAGTTTTGCTGGCAAAGTAGCTGGCAAAGATGTGGTGAGTGTACGGCATCGTGGAGGTGTCACGTCGACATTCGAACCGGCCGTTACCGAGCTCTCAGTGGGGGATACGATCTCCCGCAGACAGCCCGTAGGCATCGTTGAAGGCAGCTCGGACCATTGCGAAGACCGTTGCCTGCATTGGGGCCTCAAGCGAGGAACGGCCGATTATCTTGATCCACAGCAATATGCGGGGAGTCGAAAAATCGTACTGAAACCGTCATGATTTAACGGTGATTGTCGGCCGGAACAGGGCCGTACGGAAGAGACATCGCAGGCGGCTAGCGGCGTGACGAGTATGAATCACAGACCGGCATCGGCCAAGGAAATATATCCGGGGTCGATCAGCGCGGACTTGAGATTGCTGGCGCTGACAGCCAGCAACGGTTCGCTGATGGTCGGGATCTTCTTCACGCCGCCTACCTCGGAGTTCCTGATTGAAGGCATGGAATTCAGCGCTTCGTCCTTGTTGAGCTTGGCGCAGGCCTGAGCGATATCCGTGGCGATGGTCTGTCTGTCTTCCATGCCGGTCATCCATTGCTTGCCATTGACGATGGATGGGATGTTCGAGACATACGCGCCGTATCCGGTTACTAGAGGCCACTGCGAGTCACGGTCCTTGTCGGAAGCGGAGGTGTCCTCGTCCGCATCGTCATCGGAACTGGATGAGTCGTTTGCGTTGTCGTTTTCAGGGGATTTGATCGGGTCCGGCACGGCGTCGCGGCTGAGATCCTTCTTGCCGGTGATATTGCCGACAATGCCCGAGATGGTGATCTGCGGATTGATATCGGCGGCAGAGCCGGTGTATCCCAGATCGTCCAATTCCTTGACGACCTCGGAGGCGATGTAGTCGTTCATCGTGATGATGCCGTCAATACGGGTGAGTGTGGACTGTCCGTCGGTTTTTGCCAGACGCTTGTCAAGCACTTTCGCAGTGGAGCCTTCCTTAGCGGCATCGTAGGCCACGGCTTGCCAATCGTTTTCCGTGGATTTGCCGTCCAAGGTGCCTGAAGGGCTTTCCACAACGCCCTTCTGATAGTAGGAGCCCAGTACCTGCCAGATACCACGGAACGCCTCTTGGGCGAACGTGGAATCGTTGGCGTTGCCTTTTTCGTCCACGGCGGTGTATGGCAGCAGCACCTCAATGTATTTGGGGTTGTCTTTACTGGCCTTATCCAACTTGAGTTTGGACACCATCTTTTCCGCCTGTAGCTTGCCGATGGTCTGGGCGTCCGAGAACTTGACGAAGGCGTCCGGCTTATATCCCTCGATACTGTTGCCGAGCAATACCACATGCATGCCGGATTCCTTGGCCAGCTTGAGCGATGAGACCAGCCGGTCCACGGCCTGCGCCTGCTCGTCCGATGCAGTGCTGTCGCTCTCAGTGTTGGACGAGTCGTCTTTGGACGAGTCGTCTTCGGAAGATTCACCGTCAGAAGTAGCTCCCTCATCCGTGACATCGTTGGTGCTCAGGTTCTGGCTCACGTAATCGCCGTATTGGCGAGTGGAAGCGTCGGCCTCGACTACTGGAGCCACGAGCAATGTCATGTTGTCGGGCGCGATGGCAATGCCGGAATCGTCCGTGGTGTTATTCGAAAGATGATCGACCACAAAGTCTTGGATGGCGCGGCTTTGCTTATCCAACGAGTCGGACGTCGTATGATCGATATCGCCTTTCTTGAAACCGGCGTCGGCCAGAGCCTTGGCTAGGTCAGGCACCAGCTTCGCCCATTTGTTCAGTGGCGTCTGCTGGTTCAGCGTAATGCCGTCCGAAGGTGTGAACACGGCCACGCCGCCGGCAGAATTGGACGTCACCGTGGTTTGACCATCTACAACGGTCTTATTGTCTGAGGTGCACGCGGTCAGTGACAGCACCATCGCGCAGGATGCGATAATGGCGGCGAGCAGGGTGGTTGAGCGGCGTGCGAACACCATAAGCGGCGAAACCTCCTCAAGCGGGCGTGAAAACAAGCTGAATCACGATTCTAGTAGGCCGTATACGAAAAAGTCCCGGACCAGTGGACAAATCGCCACATATCCGGGAACAATTAGAGGTATTACGTGCGTGCATCGAACAACTGTCATGATTATCGTGCTGAGGAACATTCCAGATGAAGCACGACAATCATGACAGTTTGCGACATGACATGACCCATGTAGGTCCGCACGATGTGTTCGATGATTTACTCGGCCAGAGCCTTGGCCAGGTTCTCGTCCAGCGCATTCATGAAGCCGTCGGTGTCGAGCCACGGTTCGTCCGGGCCGATGAGCATGGCCAGATCCTTGGTCATCTGACCGCCTTCAACGGTGTCGACGATGACCTTCTCCAGCGTCTTGGCGAAGTGACGGACTTCGGGCGTGCCGTCCAGATCGGCGCGGTGCTTAAGGCCGCCGGTCCACGCGAAGATGGATGCGATTGGGTTGGTGGAGGTCTTCTCGCCCTTCTGCCAGCGGCGGTAGTGACGGGTCACGGTGCCGTGCGCCGCTTCGGCCTCGACGGTCTGGCCGTCCGGGGTCATGAGCACGGAGGTCATGAGGCCCAGCGAACCGAAGCCCTGGGCCACGGAGTCGGACTGCACATCGCCATCGTAGTTCTTGCAGGCCCAGATGTAACCGCCGTGCCACTTCAGGGAGCTGGCCACCATGTCGTCGATCAGGCGGTGCTCGTAAGTCAGGCCGGCCTCGGCGTACCTGTCCTTGTATTCGGTCTCGAACACCTCGGCAAAGATGTCCTTGAACTGGCCGTCGTAGGCCTTCAAAATCGTGTTCTTGGTGGACAAGTACACCGGGTAATGACGCATCAGGCCGTAGTTGAAGCAGGCGCGAGCGAAACCGCGGATCGAATCGTTGACGTTGTACTGCACCTGGGCCACGCCGCCGTCTTTGCCGTAGTTGTAGACCACGTGCTGAATCGGCTCGGAGCCATCGTCCGGAGTGAAGGTGACGGTCAGCTGGCCGGCTCCCGGAACCTTGAAATCGGTGGCCTTGTACTGGTCGCCGAATGCGTGACGGGCTACGACGATCGGCTTGGTCCAGCCGGGCACCAGACGAGGCACGTTGCTCATCACAATCGGCTCGCGGAAGATCGTGCCGCCCAGGATGTTGCGGATGGTGCCGTTGGGGGACTTCCACATCTTCTTGAGACCGAATTCCTTGACTCGGGCCTCATCGGGGGTGATGGTGGCGCACTTGACACCGACATGGTGCTTCTGGATGGCGTGGGCGGCGTCGATGGTCACCTGGTCATCGGTCTCGTCGCGGTGCTCGATGCCCAGATCGTAGTAGTCGAGGTTCACGTCGAGGTACGGCAGGATCAGACGATCCTTGATGTCCTTCCAGATCACGCGGGTCATCTCGTCGCCGTCGAGTTCGACGACAGTGCCTTCGACCTTGATTTTGGCCATGCTTCCTCCTGATAGATGGTGTGAAGATGATTTAGTCATAGCGCATGTTTGTAACGACTTGAAGCAATCGTCCGGTCCGTGGGAAACGGCCTTGTTGGCGTCCCACCCGGGCAATAGGCTGGAAACCATGTCTCAGGAAATTGAAATCGGTTTGGGCAAAAAAGGCCGTCTCGGCTACGCACTCGACGATGTGGCAATCGTCCCCTCCCGTCGCACCCGCGACCCCGAGGACGTCTCCACCTCTTGGCAGATCGACGCCTATGAGTTCGATGTGCCGGTGATCGGCGCCCCCATGGATTCGGTGACCAGCCCGGCCACCGCCATCGCCATGGGCAAGATGGGCGCGCTCGGCGTGCTCGATCTGGAAGGTCTGTGGACCCGTTACGAGGATCCGACCCCGCTGTTGGACGAAATCGCCGGACTGCCGGCCGATCAGGCCACCGAGCGTATCCAGCAGATCTATGCCGAGCCGGTCAAGCCGGAGCTCATCACGCAACGTCTGCACGAGATTCGCGCCGCCGGTGTCACCGTGGCCGGCGCGCTCTCCCCGCAGCGCACCCAGCAGTTCTACTCCACCGTGGTGGACGCGGGCGTGGACCTGTTCGTGATCCGCGGCACTGTGGTCTCCGCCGAGCACGTCTCCTCCGGCCAGGAACCGCTGAACCTCAAGAAGTTCATCTACGACCTTGACGTGCCTGTCATCGTCGGCGGCGCATCCAACTACACCGCTGCCCTGCACCTGATGCGCACCGGCGCGGCCGGCGTGCTCGTCGGCTTCGGGGGCGGCGCGGTCCCCGCCCCCCGCCAGACCATCGGCGTGCAGGCCCCGATGGCCACCGCCATCGCCGACGTGGCCGAGGCCCGCCGCGACTACATGGACGAATCCGGCGGCCGCTACGTGCAGGTCATCGCCGACGGCGGCATGGGCGACTCCGGCAGCTTCGTCAAGGCCCTGGCCCTCGGCGCCGACGCGGTCATGCTCGGCGCGCCGCTGGCCCGCGCCACCGAGGCCCCCGGCAAGGGCACCCACTGGGGTTCTGAAGCCCGCCACCAGACGCTGCCGCGTGGCTACCGCACCACGGTCGGCACGGTCGGCCCGCTCGAACAGGTGCTGTTCGGACCGAGCCACCAGGCGGACGGCAAGACCAACTTCATCGGCGCCCTCAAGCGCGCGATGGCCTCCACCGGCTACGTCGACGTGAAGAACTTCCAGCGTTGCGGCATGGTGGTCAACCCGTATTCCGCACGATAATCCCGATTGCCCCCTGAAAATGGGGGTTTGCCCTCCATGCAGGAGGCTTAACTTGCCCGAAGGCGCGCTCAAGTAGTTTGACTTGGCGCGCCTTTCGTGATGTTGTAGTACAGACGCTCGCCGATGATGGTGAGTTGCAAGGGGGCTTGAAGGGGGTCATCATGGAGTATTCGGGATTTTTCCACGGCACATATCAGTACGGGCCGTTGCCGAGTTATGACGGATTCATCGTTGTGGAGCTGTCGGATCGCCCGGTGCGGTATCACATCCAACCCACATTCATAGGCGGGCTGAATGCGAAGGAATGTCATTCCATGGCCATGGCTGCATGCCGCATCGCCTGCACATCGGCGGACGCGATACGTGGCAAACTCAGCGTCGCACATCTCAACAGAGCCATGACAAAACCATGCCTGGACCGGCTGCAAACCATGCAATACCTGCTCGGCATCCACATGGTCACTCATCCGGAGCTCAAAGCGAAATTCTGCTATCTGCCCACTGTCCCCACATTGATCGACGGCATGATCACCGGCAAGGACACGCTGGAAATGGCGGTATTCATGACCATCGGCCAGGAAAATCTGCGAGTCAACCTCAAACTGAAGTACATCGGTTCTCGATGGATGTGCATCTATGCCGATTTGGGCTGACCAGACGGCCCCGCCCGCACACCGATTCCTACGCTGGTAGCGGAAGACGGTTCTGCCGTGTCATAGGCTGGTTCGCCTATAGTAGTGACCATGCGTGAACATGTAGAAGAACCCAGATATGTCACCACCGATGACGACACCGTCTACTCGCTGCTGTCCAAACGAGCAGCTCGCACGCCGGATGACATCATCGCGGAATGGCAGGATGACAACACCCACCAATGGCGCAGCGCCACAGCTACTGAAATGCTGTCCCGCGTACGCGAGGTGGCCAAGGGCCTGTTGGGACTTGGCGTCAAAGCCGGCACCATGGTGCTGATTTACTCGCCTACCTGCTATGAGTGGGGTGTGGCTGATTTCGCTTGCGCGGCAATCGGCGCTGTGGTTGTGCCCGTCTATGAGACCGATTCCGCCCGTCAGACCGCGGGCATCGTCGAGGAAGTCGATCCCGCCATCGCCTTTGCCGGCGACTTCCAGCGCGCACAGACGCTTGAGCAGATCCGTGTCAATCATCCGGGCATGAAATACGTGTTCAATTTCAAGGCCGATGGCCTTGACGCTGTCGTTGACTTCGGGCATGGCGTATCCGATGAGACGTTGGATGCGGCTATCGCTCGTATCAAAGCCGATGATCTGCTCACCGTGGTCTACACCTCCGGTTCCACCGGCAAGCCCAAGGGCGCGATGCTCTCCAACCGCAATTACACGCACATCGTGCTTAACGGCTACGAGATTCTGCGTGGCATGCTGTACGACGACAACCGTCTGCTGCTGTTCCTGCCGCTGGCGCACTGCTTCGCCCGCTACATCCAGTACGTGTGCATCGGTGG
>OAUG01000511.1_pt1 | contig 12338 bp, 7 predicted proteins | sample 1476141 | NCBI WGS metagenome assembly OAUG01 (sample SAMEA2580007, study PRJEB22360) | human gut metagenome | biome: human gut; feature: human-associated habitat; material: faeces | place: Denmark | collected 2008/2010 | reverse complement strand
CTGAATGCCACGGCAGATGCCCAGAATCGCCTTGTCCCAAGCCATTACAGCTGGCAGCAGAATCGATTCCATTCGGTCGCGCTCAGGAGAGAGCACCTCGCTACGGCCGGTGGCGGAGGCCGCTGCACCAACCATCGGTCCCACATCCGGCCCGCCCGTAAACAGAAACGCGTCAAACCGTTCGGCGCATTGCGCAAGAATGTCGGTGTCATCGGTCAGCGGCAACATGACGGGCGTACCGCCGGCCCGCATTATCGCCTCCATATATCCGGGCAGCATCCACAGACTATCGCGCCCGTAATCCATCAGCGGAGTCACCGCAATGAGCGGTCGATTCGTAGTCATGCCTGCCTCTTTTCGCCCAAGTGTTGTTTTCGTCGTTCTGCCGCAAATCGCTTGATTCAGTGGCCGATAATGCCGCCACTGTACCGAACCAATGTAACCGGTCGGCCAACATTATTTCGTTAGCCAGCCGCGACGAGATCGCACAATGTGCCAATGATGGGGGCATTCGGTGTGACCTTGTCAATGTTCGGGCCATTGCACTTTCAGCGGGGAAAGCATGCCCCGTCCGCGCATCATGATGAACGAGTAAGGTTGACGGGGAGGGAGAATCACATGAACCAGGCATGCGTACGCAACGACACCATCGACGCGGGCAACCATCATGGCCGACCGCAATACCGGTCGTTCCTGCGATTTCTGACATCGCAGGAACGCAACGTCATTTGGCTGTTGCTGGCCATTGCTTTTCTTCCGGTGGACGGCACCACGCTTGGCCTGTACGCGCCGTTCTGGTCGCCAATCAGTCCGGCGCTGTTCGCCGTGTACTGCCTATGCAATTGGCGGCAACTGCGCATCGCAGCCAACCGGTACCTGCCAATGTTCCTCCTACCGGTGGCCTGCATAATCCTGTCCATCCCGGGATGGCTGAAGTTCGGCATCCACCTCAACGCCGCGTTCATGAGCATCACCGGATTGCTGGGCGTGCTCGCCACTTTGGGGGCGATCGCCCTTGCGTTCGACATCAAACGCATTCCGTGGCGTACGCCATTGCGGATTCTCATCGCATCATACTGGGTTTCCTTCGGAGTGGGCGTCGTGCAATGGCTGTCCATCCGTCTGCACGCCAAACCGTTGACCGACTATTTCTCGCACCTCATGTACCGGCAATACATCAGCGACAACTCGGTGTGGGGCGGCGGCCGTCCGCAGTTCCTGTTCGCCGAGCCCAGCTATATCGGCATGCACCTGTTCGGCATACTGCTTCCGCTCATGTGGCTCATGCGCGGGCGCGACCGCATCTACGCCAAACGGCTGCGTGACCTCATCGTCACGTATGCCGTCGGCGCGGTGCTCATGCAAGCCGGCACCAGAATCGTCATCGATTCCGTCGTGGCGTTGCTGATCGCCCTTGTGGCGCGCACCGATTGGCATGACGGCGCACGCCGCGTCCGGGGCATGCTGCAGATTCTCGGCGCATTTGCACTGGGCCTGCTGGGTGTGCTGGCGGATTCCAGACTCTCCGCCATCGCGGAAAACGGGGCCGAGGGAGACGGCTCGTTCTTCGCGCGGATCTACCAAAGCCTCGATCCGATATGCGGATTGCTCACCCATCCGTGGACGCTGCTCACCGGTTATGGCGCGGGCAACATCATCAATGCGGTGTGGGCCGGCGCGGCCAAAGCCGGACGGCTGCTGGACGGTCTTGGCATGAACGGCGGCGCGGCCACGGGATTCGCGGCCGGCGTGAACGCGGACACGGTGTGGACGATGTGCGCGTATACCAGCGTCATCGCCGAATACGGGCTGATCGGGCTGGCCATGCTGGTCGGAGCCTCGATGGTCTGCATGACGCGCGGGAGGACGGTATGCCGTGGCGGTGCGGATGGCGCATCGTCCGACGGGCTGGCGCACGGTGTTTGTGTCGCCGACGTTGCCGGGGGTAATAGTGGTGATGGCGTTGCCGGCGCGGGTTCGGGCGAATCCGGCGTCTGGCACAAGACCGTCATCTGCTGGCTCGTCCTGGTCGCATACCTGTACATCCAATGCGAGAACTATGCGTTCGCCGCCTCGAAGGCGAGGCGCGAGCGCTGATTCCTCGCGGGCCGACGCATCGACGCGCCCCGAGATGGACCAAAATCCAGAATAACCGACATTCGCCGCTGTTCCGTCTTTCGCCCAAGGCGTATATCTACCCGTATCTTGAGGTGCATCATGTATTGTCGCGGCTAACTAACCGGCGAAACGCGGCGTGTTTCGCATTTTGGGCAAAAAGTCCAAGGCCCACAGGAGGTATTGATGACGTTCATTGCACGGTCGGTGCGCTATGTGCTCAGAAAACGAGTGCGAACCATAGTGCTCCTCATAGTACTGACCATCATAACGGCGAGCATGCTATCCACGATCGCGGTTTCTCGGGCAGCTCAACAGGCCGCCGGACGAATCGAGAAGGAAGCGGTCGGTGGATTCGTGCTGTCCAGCAACCTGCAGGGCAGCATGCTCACGCCTCGCGGAGGCGGCATGGTGCGTCCCACCGACGTGCGCAGGATCGCCCAACTGCCCGGGGTCGATTCGTATATGGTCCGTCAGAACGCCACCGCCGATCTTGTGGGGGCGAATGTGGCGAAGGTCCCCGGCGGCGATGATTACGATGCGACCAAGGAGCAGCAGTTCGGCAACGCCGCCAACGTCATAGGCACGAATGATTCGTCGAAACTCAACGTGTTCACGTCGCGCACGCTCGGCATGGCCGAAGGACGACATCTGAAGGCCTCCGACAAGTACACGTCGATGATCCATGAGGATCTCGCCAAAGCCAACGGGCTCAAAGTCGGAGACACGCTCACGCTCAAGGCCAACGCCTATGACGCCGACAACGAATCACATTCGACGGCGACCGTCAAGACCACCATCGTGGGCATATTCAAGGGCGACAGCGCCAGAAAGGTATCCAGCCGAGCGGAACTCACCGCCAACACCATCTACACCGATCTGGATACCACACGCGACCTGTACCAGTACAAGGACGGCAAGGAAATATACCAGGACGCCACCTTCGTGCTGTCCAAGGGCGTTGACGTGGAGAAGACCATGGATGCCGCGAAGAAACTCCCGGTGGATTGGAACAACTATCAGATCACGCGCAACGACCAGTATTCATCGAGCATGCTGCATGCCGCCCGCGGCGTGCGCTCCATGATGCGCGGCGCCCTGATCGGCGTGACCGTCTCGGCCGTGCTCGTGCTCAGTCTCATGCTGCTGCTGTGGATGAACGACCGTCGTCAAGAGATGGGCATACTGGTGTCCCTTGGCGTCGGCAAGCCCTCCCTGGTCGCCCAATACCTCACCGAGATGGTGCTGATCGGTCTGCCGTCCCTCGCCCTCGGCTGGCTGTGCGCGCAGGGAATGGCCCAATGGCTCGGCGCCACGGCGCTCCATTCCGTGAACGCCTCCGCGGCGAAGGAGCTGAGCAGCATGGGGCAGGTCGGCGGCGATCTTGAATCCAGCATGTCGGTGCGCACCCTGGATTCGCTCACGGTGTCGGTCGACGGGACCGCCATGCTGTACGTGGCGCTCGGATTGTTGGCGGTGATGCTGGTGTGCGTCGCGGTGGCGTGCATGCCGATGCTGCGCAAATCGCCGCGAGACCTGTCGGAGATTCGATGATGAGCATGAATGTGTGGAAGCGTGCCACGTTGGCGATCGTACGCAAGCCGGTACGTAGCGGCATCATCGGTCTGCTGATGCTGATGGTCTTCACGAGCCTGGTGGCGCAGGTCGGAGTCTCGACGGCCCTGCGTACCATGTCCGACAGCATCGGCGCGGGCATGGGCATAGGGTTTACCGTCAGCGCCGGCGAGAATCCCATCAGCGCCGAGGAGGCGAGCCGGTTCTCGCGTATCCCCGGTGTGACGAAGACCGCCTATGCGACGAAGACCTTGGCGCAGGTGGATGGCGCGCGCCCGGTCATGCCCCGGCAGGGCCCCCGATTGGACTCCGATCTGGCCATGCAGGTCAGCGTGCTGGGCACCACCGATTCCTCATTGTCCGAGGAATTCCAGAGCGGCCTGTACCGCCTGGAGCAGGGCCGCCATATCTCGGGCGACGGCGACAATGTGCTGGTCCACCGCGACTTCGCGATGCAGAACGGCCTATCGGTCGGCTCGACATTCCGTCTCCGGCAGGAGGGGCGCAACGCCACGGTGCGTGTGGCCGGGATCTTCTCCGGCAACGTGCAGGCCCAAAGCCCCCTGCCCTCGGACACTTCCGAGAACCTCATCTATTCGGGTAGGCGAGTAGCTTCCGCTCTGACCGGAAACGACCGGATCGACATGATCCGATGCCTGTCGGATAATCCGCAGGACCTGTCCGCGGCTATTGGACGGGCCAAGACCATGGCCGGCGGCAAGTACGACGTCACCGACGATTCGGCCCGGCTCTCCGGCGTCCTGCAATCCGTGCAGACGGTGCGTAATCTGGTGCGCATGGTGCTGCTGTCCGTCTGCCTCGCGGACGTACTGGTGCTGGCGATGGCGCTGGTCTTCTGGATTCGCTCACGCATCCATGAGATAGGCACGCTTCTGGCCCTCGGCATCGACAAGATGCGGATCGTCGCACAACTCGCCATCGAAACCGGACTCATGGCGGCGGTCGCCGCCCTGTGTTCGCTGGGCACCGGCGCCATGCTGTCGGGATACGTGTCTTCCCGACTGTTGCGCGATTCGGGCGTCGCGCCGTTGGAATCGTTGCACGTGGAGGCCTTGCCGCCTGAGCAGACGATGCTCATCCTGCTGCTCGGATGCGCGGTCATCGCCGTGGCTCTTGCCGTGTCATGCGCCGCCGTGCTGTCCAAATCCCCGAAATCCATTCTTTCCTCTATGCGTTAGGAGTCACCAATTATGTCTAACTGTCTGCAACTGGACCATGTCGATTACGCCTACGGCGCGGCGAAGATCCGTGTTCTTTCGGATGTCAGCGCGGATTTCGAATCCGGGAAGATGTATGCGATCACCGGCCCGTCCGGCGCCGGCAAGAGCACGCTGCTGTCGCTGCTGGCCGGCCTGGACGCCCCCTCCCGGGGAGTGGTCCGCTTCGAAGGGGAGGACATCGCCACATCGGGCTATGCGAAGCACCGTCGAGAGCACGTGTCCCTGGTGTTCCAGGACCATAACCTGATCGACTACCTCACCCCCGAAGAGAACCTGCGGCTGGTCAGCGCCAAGGCCGATATGAAGATCCTCGAGGAACTGGGTTTGAGCCGTGAGGAATCCAAGCGCAACATCATGCACCTGTCGGGCGGCCAGCGTCAACGGGTGGCGGTCGGCCGCGCGCTGGTCGCCCCGGGCCGCGCGATCCTCGCGGACGAGCCGACGGGCAGCCTCGACCCGGAGATGACCGACGAGGTGATTCATCTGCTGCAGCACGCCGCCCATCAGCTCGGCAAATGCGTGATCGTGGTGACGCATTCCAAGCGCGTCGCCAACTCCGCCGATGTCGTGCTGCGTCTCAGGAGCAAGAAACTGACCCGGGCATGACCCACCTGGGCCGGGCGGCACCCCGGCGACGACCCGCATGGAATCATCGTCATAATGACGCCTGCGATCCCTGGACATGAGAAACCGCACCTCCGATCATCGAATCTGGATTACTCCAGTCCAACAATCGGGGTGCGGTTCAAAAGGCCCTTTTTTTGTGTCGGATTACGAACCGCGCGTCTCACCGCTTGCCGTTGTAGATCTCGTTGTCGATCACATCGGCGAACACGCGATTGACGGCCGGGCGCACCACTTTCAGCGACGGTGTCAGGCACTTGTTCTCCTGCGTGAACTGCGTGTCCAGCACGGCGAACTTGCGTACGGATTCGGCGCGCGAGACCGTCGCATTCGCCTTGTCCACGTACTGCTGAATCTCCTCGCGCACCGCGGCGTTCGTGGCGAGCCGGTCGACCGGCGTCTCCGTGGACAGGCCGGGCGCGGGCAGCCACAATGCCAGCGACTCCGGATCGAGCGTCACCAACGCGCCGATGAACGGGCGCTGGTCGCCCACCACCACGCAGTGCTCCACGATCGGGCACTTGGCGATCTCTTCCTCCAGCGGAATGGGGGAGACGTTCTTGCCGCCGGCAGTAATAATAATGTCCTTGATGCGGCCGGTGATGACGATGTGGCCCTCATCATCGATCTCGGCCAAGTCGCCGGTCCTGAGCCAGCCGTCGGCGGTGAACGCCTCGGCCGTCTTCTCCGGCAGATTGTGGTAGCCGCAGAACACGTTCGGGCCCTTGACCTGCAGTTCGCCTTCGTCGGAAATGCGAATCGAGGAGCCGGGCGCGGGCTGGCCTACGGTGCCGATCACATTGTCGGTCACGCGCGTGGCGGCGAACGGGGCGGCGGTTTCGGTCATGCCATAACCCTGAATCATCGGCAGTCCGATGCCGTTGTAGAAATGCGCCAGATCGAGCGACAGTGGTGCGCCGCCGCAGGCCACGTACTTGATCTTCGGGCCCAGAGCACCGCGCACCGTGCGGTAGACGAGCGTTTCGTACTTGGCGCGCTCGGCGATTTCGGCAAACGTGTGCTGCTCGCCGGCCTGCTCCTTGCGGCTCCAGACGCGCGCGGCCTCGGCGGCCTTGACAAACAGGCGGCCCTTCCAGCCGGCACCGGCCTTGTGCGAGGCGGCGTTGTATACCTTCTCGAACACGCGCGGCACGCCCAGCAGGTAGGTCGGTTCAAACGAACGCAGGTCCGGCAGCAGGGTTTTGGTGTCCGGCAGATAACCGACCACGCCGTCATCGGAGGCGATGGAGGCGTACTGGATGAATCGCGCGAAGCAGTGGGCCAGCGGCAGGAAGAGCAGCAGGCGCGGATGGTCGTCAAGCACCACTTCATGCAACGCCTGCGAGGCGGAGATGGTGATGGACACGAAGTTCTTGTGGGTCAGTTCGGCACCCTTCGGGTTGCCGGTGGAGCCCGAAGTGTAGACGATGGTGGCCAGATCGTCGGCGCGCACGGTGGCCACGCGCTCGTTCAGTTCCTCGTCCGAAACAGCCACGCCCAGACCTTCGAGCGCGCCCAGCGCGTTGCCCTCGATCATGAGAATCTGCTTCAAGGCAGGACAGTGGTCCTTGACCGAGTCGAGCCGGTCGAAGCGCTCGCGGTTGTCGGCAAAGGCCAGCTTGACCGCCGAATCGTTCATGATGCGCTGGGCTTGCGGGGCGGAGTCGGTGTCGTAGATCGGCACGCTTACCGCGCCCACTGCGGCCAGTGCGAAATCGAGAATGCCCCATTCGAGACGGGTGGAGGAAAAGATGGTCACCGCGTCGCCCTTGGCGATGCCGAGCGCGATCAGGCCCTTGGCGGCTGAGACCACGCGCTCGTGGAATTCGCCGGTGGTGACGTTCTGCCAGCGGCCGGGGCCGATTTTCTTGGCGGCGATTACCGTGTCCGCGCCGGTGCGGGCCAGTCGTTCGGTGAGCAGTGAATAGATAGTTTGGTCATCGCGGATCTCGATGGATTCGCCGGGCGTGGTGTATTCGGTAAGCATACGGCCGTTTATTCCTTACAAACATGATGGCAAGTTGACAACCCGAGCCATTCTGACGAGTTAGATTACGCTGGCGTAAGGTTGCGCGCGTTGTGGGCAATGGAGAAGTTGTCTGTCTGGTTTTGTGGATTGTATACAACGCCGTGTCTAACCGGTTTGCTCTACGGTTATGACCGTGTCCATTTCGGGAGCCATCGACTTCCTGCAGGACAAGTACGTGCTGAGCCCGGCCCTGCAGGGTCCGGTCATCAGCTCCAGCATCATCGGCGGCGTCGGCATTGGGGAGTCTGTGGCTTCTTATTTGGGAACGAAGCTCAGCGTGACAGTCGTCTCAGCTGAAGGTCTGGCGTGTATGTGCGCTTTCGCCTAAGGTAAATAGGATTGCGCAGTGCACGCCATCGGTATGTGCAGGTATGCGATTGGTGGCACCCGCGACTGATGCATGACGAGACCTACTGCAGTACCACGGCAACCAACACCGCAACAACACGGCAAGGGGAAGCGAACCATGTTCGACAAACGACTGTTCCAATTGGCACCAGGTCTCGGCAAGCTCATAGCCGGCAAAGTGGCTCTGATGTGGGTTGGGCTGCTTGCCAATATCGGCTTCATGCTTTCGCTGGTCATGCTGCTGCAAGGACTGCTCGCCGCAGCCGACCCACACACTTTCTCCTGTAACGCCGCCTCGGCCTCCGAGTGCCCCGCCAATCTGTTCGGCGTTCCGGGCACCACCGTCGCCCCGATGGCCGGCGACCTCATGGTTTACGTGGCCTTGGCGATCGTCTGCATGCTGGTTCGCTACCTGGCCACCACACACGCCACACGCCTCGGCACCGAAGCCGCCGAACGGGTCAAGCTCGCTTTGCGTTCCAAGCTGTACCGCAAAATGGTGGCCCTCGGCCCGTCCTACAGGTCGCGCGTCAAGACCTCGGATGTGGTCCAGTCCGCCGGCGAAGGCGTCGAGCAGATTCAAAGCTTCTTCGAACTGTTCCTGCCGCAGCTCTTCTATGCGATTCTTGCGCCGATCACCCTGTTCGCCGTGATTGCGCCGATCAACATGCCGGCCGCCGTGACCATGCTCGTCTGCGCGCCGCTCATTATTATTGTCACCGGCATCGTATCCATGACCGCCGCCCGCGCCTTCAAAAAATACTGGGGCCGATACACCGACATGGGTGCCGCATTCCTCGACAACCTGCAAGGCCTCGAAACCCTGAAGAACTTCGACGCCGACGACCGTGCCGCCGCCGAAATGGACAAGAAGGCCGAAGGCTTCCGCGTCATGACCATGCGCGTGCTGCAGATCCAGCTGCGCTCGCTGACCGCCATGGATATCGTGGCCTACGGCGGTGCGGCGGCCGGCATTGGTGTGGCTCTATGGCAGTATGCGCATACCGCGGTCATGGAGGTGCGCCCCCCCGCCGCTGCCCGCCCAGGGAGCCAGCGCCGCCGGCTGGTCGCCGGTCATGCTCGCCGCCCACCTGCCCGGTGCGTTCGCCTACCTGGCCTACGGCCTGCAATACCTGATGCCATTCGGAGCGGGCTTCCCGCTCACCCTCGCCGGACTGTTGCTGATCGTGCTGCTGTCCGCCGAATTCTTCATCCCCATGCGCCAACTCGGCTCCTACTTCCACGTGGCGATGAACGGCATGACCTCCACCAAACGGATCTTCGCCCTGCTGGACACCCCCGAGCCCGCCCACGGCACTGCCACGCTGCCGGCCACCGCTGGCACCGATGCCGGGACTGATGCCGGTACCAAGGCCGGGGCCAAGGCCGATGGCGGAATCACCGTCAGCTTCGACCACGTCGGCTATTCCTATGACAGCGCCGATTCCGGTGCCGCCATTCAACAAACGAATTCCGCGCCGGCACCTGCGCTCACCGACCTCACCTTCACTGCCTACCCCGGTCAACTCACCGCCATCGTCGGCATCTCCGGTTCCGGCAAATCCACGGCTGCCGCGCTGCTTGCCGGTACGTTGACCGGATACCAAGGCTCGCTTACGCTGAACGGCGTCAAGGTATCCGACCTGTCCGGAGAGACGCTCGCCCGAACCATCACCCTGATCGGTGCCAGTAGCCATCTGTTTGCCGGTACTCTGCGTGAGAACCTTCTGATGGCTTTGCCCGATGACGGCCAGAACGGTGAAGCCGCGTCCGACGCCGTGGATTCCCGTCTCTGGGACACGCTCGAACAGGCCCGTATCGCCGACTTCGTGCGTTCGCAGCAGGACGGCCTTGACATGACGATTGAGCCCGACGCCGCCAACCTGTCCGGTGGCCAGCGCCAGCGTATCGCCATCGCCCGTGCGCTTCTGCATGATTCGCCGGTATTCGTATTCGACGAGGCCACCAGCAGTGTGGATGTGGAATCCGAGGAACTGATTCTCGCGACCATCCGCGAACTGGTGCAATCCCGCAGCAAGACGGTGATCATGATCACCCATCGCATGGCCAACGCTGAGCACGCCGACCAAGTGGTGGTGCTCGAACACGGCAAGTCGGTGGAAACCGGCACGCATGCCGAACTCATGGCGGCCGGCGGCGTGTACGCCAAGTTGTTCACTACTCAGGCGGATATCGAGAACTTTGGGGCTGACCACCCTCAGCCAGCTTCGCTGACAGCTTCCGCCAGCGGGAGCGGGGCGGCTGTGGGCGCAGCTCCGGCTGCAGCTCCGGCCGAGATGAGCACGTTCCAGGTCATCAAGCGACTACTCGGGGAGGCCAAGCCACTGGCCGGGCTTATGGTCGCGGCTTCCACGGCCGGCACCATCGGTCACCTTGCCGCAACCTTCCTACCGGTGTTCGGCATCATCGCCGGATTCGCGCTCGCCGGCAACCCCGTGTGGGGCATGAGTGCGGCCGGTGCAATCACCGCCATGATTGTTTGCGCGGTGTTGCGCGGCCTGACGCGCTACGTTGAGCAATATCTGAACCACAACGTGGCCTTCCACCTGCTCGCGCTCTTCCGCTCCAAGGCTTTCGCCGCCCTTCGCCGCCTCGCTCCGGCCAAGCTCGCCGGCAAGGGCAAGGGCGACCTCATCGCCATGCTCACCACCGACGTGGAACTGCTCGAAATCTTCTTCGCGCATACCATCAGCCCCGTGGCCATAGCCGTGACCACCACCATCGTCTACGCCATCGTGGCGGCCACGCTGAGCCCCTGGATGGCGTTGGCGCTGATCGTCTCCCATCTGATCATCGGCATCATTGTGCCGCGCTTCTTCGCCACCGGCGTGCGCAATCTGGGCCCCGCCATCCGTGGCGCGGCCGGCGAACTCGACAACGTGATGCTCGACGACATGCGCGGTCTCGACGAGATCATCCGATTCGGTCGGGGTGAAGATCGTGCGCAGGCCATCGAAGACCGCACGCGCGCGCTATGGCGTGACCATGCCAAACTCAGCCGTGTCAACGGCCGGTTCGCCGGTGTCGGCGGATTGCTGGTTGCATTGCTTACCTCGGCGGCTGCCGGCATCGCCATCAATCTTGCCGGCGTGAACCTCTACGATATCCCGGCGCTGGTCGCCGCCTTCGCGCTGCTCGCCAGCTCGTTCGGGCCGACGCTGGCGCTCGCCGCCCTGCCCGCGAACCTCACCCAGACCTTCGCCTCCGCCCGTCGTCTGTTCGGCCTGATGGACGAAGCGCCGGCCGTGGTGGAAACTGGCACTGCGAACTCGGATTATGAGGGCATGCGCCTTGACCGCGTCACCTTCGCGTACCCGGGGGAGGGGAGCGAGGCGATTCTCGCCGACTTCTCGCTCGATGTGCCGCAGCACGGCATCCTCGGTATCCAAGGCCCGTCCGGCCGGGGCAAGTCCACTATGCTGAAGCTGCTGATGCGCTATTGGGATCCGCAGCGCGGCCAAGTGACGCTGTCCGGCACGCCGCTACCGCAAATCGATGTGCATGCCCGCCGCCGTATTCAGGCCATGATGAGTCAGGAGACCCACCTGTTCGACGGCACGATTCGAGAGAATCTGCTTATCGCCTTGCCTGAATCGGAGATTCGCAATGGGGGAGCGGCCGGTGTTCTTGACGCCCGACTCCGCGAAGCCCTCGCCAAGGCATCCGTGCTCGACCTGATCGATTCCCTGCCGGATGGGCTCGACACCCAGGTGGGCGAGCTGGGCGACCGACTGTCTGAAGGCGAACGCCAGCGCATCGGCTTGGCCCGTGTATTCCTGCGCAATGCCGACTTGGTGCTCTTCGACGAGCCGACCAGTCGTCTGGATGCCTTGAATGAAGCCATCATTCTGCGTTCCATTCATGAGCTGTCCAAGAGCGAGCAGAATGCGGATAAGGGGCAAGACGTGGCTGTGGTGCTGGTCTCTCACCGTGAATCCGCCATGCGCGTTGCCGATGCGGTGCTGAATCTGTAAAGTCGCACAGTCACAGGCCGCAATACTCTGCAATACAGGATTTCCTTATATATCAGCCTCTGATAAGGGCATCCAGAGAGTCGAGGGCCGCGTCGATGGCCTGAGCCTCGCGGTCGTCATCCGTCTCGGCGAAGGAATGCTCGCTGTAGGAATCCTCGTCGGCACTGGGCAACAACACTCCGCGAGGCGTATCGGCACTGTGCGCGTGCTCAATAGAGGCCATATGTGCCGGCTGCACGGCATTTGTCTGCTTGCGGTTTCGATTCGCGTCATTCGCGGAATCAACGGCATCTGCGGCATCAACGCTATCTGTATCATCCGCACCACTGCGCGTAGTCGGCCGATTCGCCAGCGTGAATGGATCGTCGGGCAGTGAATCGGCCAAGGCCGCGACTGCTGCGCTGGCCGCTG
>OAUG01000495.1_pt1 | contig 12862 bp, 11 predicted proteins | sample 1476141 | NCBI WGS metagenome assembly OAUG01 (sample SAMEA2580007, study PRJEB22360) | human gut metagenome | biome: human gut; feature: human-associated habitat; material: faeces | place: Denmark | collected 2008/2010 | reverse complement strand
TGCATCCGCGCACGCAGACCATGGTGCTGACCGCACGCAGCCTGGAGTGGACGGTCGTCGCCACCGAACTGGAATCACTGACGTTGGAATACACGTGGATCAAGGAATTCGACCCACGGTTCAACGTGCAGTTCCGCGACGACAAGACCTATCCGTATCTCGCGGTCAGCACGGGGGAGCGAATTCCGCGCGTGTGGGTCACGCGGTCGCGCAAACGGCGGGATACCCGGTATTTCGGCCCCTATGCCAAAGTGTGGGAATTGCGGCACAGTCTTGACCGGTTGCTGCGCACGTTCCCGGTACGCACCTGCACCACCAACGTGTTCCATAAGGCGCAACTGACCGGACGGCCATGCCTGTTCGCTTCCATCGGCAAATGCTCCGCACCCTGCGTGAACCGCATTGAAGCGGACGAACACCGGAGGCTGTGCGAACAGCTGGTCGGCGTGATGACCGGACGACTCGGACGGCCATACATCGCCCAGTTGACCCGCGACATGAAAGAGGCCAGCGCCGAACTCGAATTCGAGAAAGCCGCCCGACTGCGCGACCAGATCCAAATGCTGGAAACCGTGGTGCAACAGAACGCCGTCGTCTTCGACCAGGATGTGGACGCTGACGTGTTCGGCTTCGCCAGCGACGAGCTCGAAGCCTCCGTGCACGCTTTTTATGTGCGCGCCGGCTCGATTCGCGGCGAACGCAACTGGAGCGTCGAACGAGTTGAGGACATCGATGACGCCGACTTGATGGCCGACCTTCTGGTGCAGGTGTATTCGGACGCCGCCGGGGATAATCACCCCCAGTCGGCCGCGACCATCTCCACCAATCGCGAGGCCATCGGCTCCACGCAAACCATCACGGCCACGGACGCTGTGGCACGCGCCCAGGCCACCCGAGAACGCAACACCCGTCAGGAGACCACCGGGCGCGCGGACCTGCTGGCACCCATCGCACCGGTACCGCGCGAAATCATCGTGCCCGTCGAACCGGCCCGCCGTGAGGAACTCGAAGGCTGGCTGACCAATCTGCGCGGGGGAGCGGTGACCATCCGTGTGGCCTCGCGAGGCGACAAGAAGCAGCTTATGGACCGCGCCAACGAGAACGCCAGCCAAGCACTGCAACGCAGCAAGATGAGCCGCATCTCCGACATGGGCGCACGCACCCAGGCCATGAACGATGTGGCCAAGGCATTGGGACTCGCGGAAGCCCCGCTGCGCATCGAATGCTACGACATTTCGAACACTGTGGGTGGTGCCTTCCAGGTGGCCTCCATGGTGGTGTTCGAAGACGCGATCGCCAAGAAATCCGAATACCGACGCTTCGCCATCCGAGGCAAGGACGGCAAAGGCGCGGTGGATGATCTGTCCGCGCTTTACGAGACGCTCACCCGCCGCTTCTGGCGTTCTGGTTTGTCGCCCCGCCTTGCCGGAGCCCCCCCCCCGCCGCTTCAAGCACGGCAACATCGCCGGCGACTCCGGCGAAAGCATCGACGCGGAACAGCGTGTGGCCTCGGCCGCCGGCAAGATGACCACTGCCGTGGCGGCGGAGACAATCGCTGCGAACGGTAACGACAATGGTGAGGGCGGTTCCGACATCAGTGGCAAGGGGCACGCGGTGCCGGTCGGAGTGCAGAACGATGCGCGGGAGTCCCCGCCCGACATCGTCCAGCAGAACACAAACCGGCATCACTTTGCCTACAAGCCGAACCTGGTGGTGGTCGATGGCGGCAAGCCGCAGGTCATGGCCGCCGCCAAGGCGCTTGAGGACTGTGGCGTGAACGACGTGGCCGTCTGCGGACTGGCCAAACGCTTGGAAGAGGTGTGGGTGCCGGACGACGACTATCCGATCATCCTCAAACGCCAGTCCGAAGGCATGTATCTGCTGCAGCGTGTGCGCGACGAATCCCACCGCTTCGCCATCACCTACCACCGCCAGCAGCGGCGCAAAGGCGCCCTGCGCAGCGCGCTCGACGAGATTCCCGGCATCGGCGAAAGCTACCAGAAGCGGCTGCTCAACCACTTCGGCTCGGTCAAAGCCATGCGCGAAGCCAGTGTCGAGGACTTCGAGAAGGTCAAAGGCATCGGCCACGCCAAAGCCGAAGCGCTGTACAACGCGCTGCACGAGCAGTGAGCCGGCCCGGTCCAGCAGCCCAGAGTAAATTTTCGGTTGCGGGGCCTGTGGTTGACATATTCGAAGCAAAGTGTCGGCTAGCATGGGAACAGACATCAAGGAGGGGATATGGCCAATCATCGTTGCGCTGTACTCGGCAAACCCGTCGCACACTCATTGTCACCCGTGCTTCACAACGCGGCCTACCGTTCGCTGAAACTCGACGATTGGCTGTACGACAAGCACGAGGTGGGGGAAGACGACCTCGACGCTTTCCTCAAAGGCCTTGACTCGACGTGGGCTGGCCTGAGCCTGACCATGCCGTTGAAGAAGACCATCCAACCGTACGGTGTTCCGGAAAATTTGTGGGCCAAGGAACTGAAGGTGGCGAATACCGCGGTATTCGACTGGAGCGTGGCTGCCGATGATCCCGCTTGGCCGAACGGCAAGCCGGGCATCAAGCTATACAACACCGATGTCATCGGCATCCAACTCGCCTTCGACCATGCCAATCGCGAACTCGGCGAACACCACACCGCGTCGAGAAGCGGCACCGCGCTGATCATCGGCAATGGCAACACCGCCACTTCGGCGTTGGCCGCATGCTGCATGATGCCCGAAATCGGCCATATCGTCGTCGCCGCCCGCCACCCCGGAAAAAACACCGGGCTTAAACCAGTGGCCGAAAAGTTCGTCAACGTGCATAACCCGTACAACGAAATCGAATTAGGCGACGATCAGGCCCTGCTCGAGGCAGCCCGCAACGCCACCTATGTCATCAACACGATTCCCGGACACGCGGCCGACAACGTCGCGGATGCCCTCGCCGATGCCGGAACCGAGCCATTCTCCGGACTGCTGTTGGACGTGATCTACGATCCACGCCCCACCAAGCTCATGGAAGCCTGGCGCGCTCATGGCGGTCACGCCATCGGCGGCGAAGAAATGCTGCTGTACCAAGCTCTCGTACAGGTATTGCTGATGACCGGTATCTGGGATGACGACCCGCCCAGCGATGCCGACCAGCGTCTGCAGGACACCACCACCGAAGACGACCAGCTGGAGATCGCGATGCGCAAAGCTCTTGAGGAGGCGCTGTAATGAATCAACAGACAACGAACCGCGATACCGGCGAGGCGGCCGCCACGAATGCGCCGGCGAATTCCGCGACATCCACATCGACTCCGGACAACCAGCCGACCCCGCTTGATGCCTTCGAAGTGCTGCTCATCACCGGTATGTCCGGCGCAGGCCGCTCTCATGCCGCTGACTGCGTGGAAGACATGGGATGGTATGTGGTCGACAACCTGCCTCCCAAACTGCTTATCCCGCTTGTCGACATGATGACCACCTCCGGTTCCGGATCGGAGTCAGGCGTCCACAAGCTTGCCGCCGTCATCGACGTGCGCTCCAGCTATTTCGACGAGCTGGCCGCCGTGCTCGGCCATCTGGATGATCTCGGCGTCAAAACCCGTATTCTGTTCCTCGACGCCAGCAACGAAGTGCTCATCAAGCGCTATGAATCCGTGCGCCGCCCGCACCCGCTGCAGCACGGCAACCGACTGATCGACGGCATCCTTGAGGAACGTCACCTGCTGGAAGACCTCAAGGAACGAGCCGACTGGGTCATCGACACCAGCTCCCTGAGCATCCACCAGCTGTCCACCAAACTCTACGAGGCGATGCTCGGCTCCGGCCCCACCACCGTGGCAGTACACATCTTCAGCTTCGGCTTCAAATACGGTATGCCCATCGACGCCGATTTCGTGGCCGACGTGCGTTTTCTGCCCAACCCGTTCTGGGTGCCCAACCTGCGCGAGCTTACCGGGCACGACAAGCCGGTCGCCGACTACGTGCTTTCCAGCAAGGGAGCCAAGGAATTTCTCGACGCTTATGAGAAAGCTATCGAGATTGCGTTGGAAGGATACGCCCAGGAAGACAAGCACTACGTAACCATCGCCGTCGGCTGCACCGGTGGTCAGCACCGGTCGGTGGCGATGAGCGAAGAGCTGGCTCGCCGCTTACGCGCACATGGGCTCAACGTAACCGTTTCCGCGAGAGAACAGCACAAGCGTCACTCATCGTAAGCAGGCGTCGAGCGGTCATCGGGCAAGTGTTCGGTGACCACACTGCGAGAAAGCAGGGCCCATAATACGTATCAAACGGGTTCGCTTGTCCACCAGATTAGGTATCACAGAAAGCCGATGGCTTCCGACCGTGTGACAGCAGATGACGGCACGAAGCGCCTGAAGCATTGAGAAGAACGGGACTGTAGGAGGTAGATCTTGGCTCTTCTGGACGATGTCAAAAGCGAGTTGGCAGCCTTTGAAGGCGATTTGACCGCTCGGATCAAGGCCCAAGCTGCGGCCATGATCCGTTTTGGCGGCGGTCTTCGACCGGTACAGAATACATACGTTATCCAAGCCGTATTCACCTCGCTTGACGTTGCAGAATGGCTGAAGAACACGTTGAGGAACACGTTCGGGCACGAAGCCGAGGTCAATCACCTCACACGTCAGACCCCGAACGGCCCTGTCGAGACCTACGTGGTGCTCGTCACCCGCAACGTAGTGGCCTTGGCTTTGCAGACCGGACTGGTCGACCGCCGCAAGCAGCAGGTCCGTGGACTGCCGTCTGAAGTGGTCAACGGATCCATCGCCCAAATCAAAGCGGCATGGCGCGGCGCCTTCATGGCCCGTGGCTTCCTGTCCGATCCCGGTAAGGCCAGCTTCCTGGAAATCGCTTGCCCCACGGAAGAGGCCGCCATGGCCCTGTGTGGCGTGGCCCGTCGTCTAGGCATCCAGGCCAAGCATCGCACGCTGCGTAGCTCCGAGCGCGTGACACTCAAGGATCCCGACGCCATCGAACGCATGCTCAAGCTCATGGGCGCCACCCGTTCGGCTCGCGAATGGACCGGCAAGCGTTCCGATGGCGAGGCCCGCGGCAAGGCCAACCGTCTGGCCAACTTCGATGACGCCAATATGCGCCGTTCCGCCAAGGCCGCCGCCGAAGCCAGCGAAAAAGTGCAGCATGCTTTCGAAGTACTCGGCGATAACATTCCGGACAACCTCCGTCAGGCCGGCCAGCTGCGCATCGATCACGTGGACAAGAGCCTCGAGGAGCTCGGCAAGATCGCCGAACCGCAAATCACCAAGGATGCGATTGCCGGCCGAATTCGCCGACTGCTTCAACTTGCCGAGAAGACGGAGAAGGCTCGCGCAGCCGAAGGCAAGTAACCCGACAATCCGATTTGCCATGCCTATTCGGCAAAACGCGACAACGATGTGACAAAACACCGCATTCAGTCAGTAGACGAATGCGGTGTTTTGTTCCGGAATGCCTGTAATATGCAAAGTGGCAAAATTGGCCACTTTGACGTGCGATTCGTCAAGGAAAGGATATTCATGAAGACACTCAAGGACCTTGGAGATCTCAAGGGCAAGCGCGTTCTGGTTCGCGCTGATTTCAATGTTCCGCTGGACGGCACCACCATCACCGATGACGGTCGAATCAAGGCTGCTCTGCCGACCATCAAGACCCTGCGCGAAGAAGGCGCCAAGGTCATCCTCATGGCCCACCTTGGCCGCCCGAAGGGCAAGGTCGTTCCTGAGCTGAGCCTGGCCCCGGTTGCCGCCCGCCTCGGCGAGCTGCTCGGCGCCAACGTGCCGCTGGCCAAGGACACCTACGGCGAGGACCCTCAGGCCAGTGCCGCCGCCATGAACGATGGCGACGTTGTGCTGCTTGAGAACGTTCGTTTCAACCCGGAGGAGACCTCTAAGGACGCCGACGAACGCGCCGCTTACGCCAAGAAGATCGCCGCCCTCGGCGAGGCCTTCGTTTCCGATGGCTTCGGCGTGGTCCACCGCGCTCAGGGCTCCAACTACGACGTTGCCGCCGATCTGCCGGCCGCCGCAGGCCTGCTGGTCGAGAAGGAAGTCAAGGCCTTGTCCAAGGCCACCGAGAACCCGGAGCGTCCGTTCACCGTGGTGCTTGGCGGTTCCAAGGTCTCCGACAAGCTCGGCGTCATCGAGAACCTGCTCGACAAGGCCAACCGTCTGGTCATCGGCGGTGGCATGGTGTTCACCTTCCTCAAGGCCAAGGGCTACGAGGTCGGCACCTCCCTGCTTGAAGAGGACCAGCTTGAGAAGGTCAAGGGCTACATCGAGACCGCCGAGAAGAACGGCGTTGAGCTCGTGCTGCCGACCGACGTCGTCGTGAACGCCGGCTTCCCGGCCGGTGACACCCCGGTTGCTCCGGAAGTCGTTGCCGCCGACGCCATCCCGGCCGACAAGATGGGTCTGGACATCGGCCCGGAGTCCCAGAAGCTCTTCCACGACAAGATCGTCGACTCCAAGACCGTCGTGTGGAACGGCCCGATGGGCGTGTTCGAGGTTCCTGAGTTCGCCGCCGGCACCAAGGCCGTGGCCCAGGGTCTGGTCGACGCCACCGCAGCCGGTGCGTTCACCATCGTCGGTGGCGGCGACTCCGCCTCCGCCGTGCGCAACCTCGGCTTCCCGGAGGACGGCTTCTCCCACATCTCCACCGGTGGTGGCGCTTCCCTCGAGTTCCTCGAAGGCAAGGAGCTCCCTGGCCTGAAGGTGCTTGAGTAATCCATTTTCTAGCTCCCCTCCTTGAGGGGAGCTACGTTTTTTTTAGAAGGGAAACATATGGCGTCCAAACGCATTCCGTTGGTGGCCGGCAACTGGAAGATGAATTTCGACCATCTTGAAGCCACTTACTTCGTGCAGAAGCTGGTATGGCTGTTGCGTGACGCTCACTTCGACTTTAAACGCTGCGAAGTCGCGCTTTTCCCCTCGTTCACGTCATTGCGCAGCGTGCAGGTGCTGGTCGAAGCCGACAAGCTCCATGTCGCCTACGGCGCACAATCCGTTTCCGTGACCACCCAAGGTGCCTTCACCGGCGATGTGTCCGCGGACATGATCGCCCATCTTGGCTGCTCATACGTCATCGTCGGCCACTCCGAACGCCGCAAATACCATCCTGAAGATGACGCCAATATAAGTCGAAGTGTACGTGCCGTGCTCGCCGCCGGCATGCAGCCGATTTTGTGCGTCGGCGAAAGCTTCGAGGAACGACGTCAAGGCATTGAACTCGATTTCGCCGTGGGCCAGGTACGAGACGTCACCCGCGATCTCAACGAAGAACAAGCCGCCAAACTCATCGTGGCCTACGAACCTGTCTGGGCCATTGGCACCGGCATGGTGGCCACTCCGCAATCCGCCCAGGATGCCGCAAACGCCATCCGCAACGATTTGAAGACCACTTTTGGCACGAAGGTATCCGATAGCGTACGTATCCTGTACGGCGGATCGGTCACCTCGAAAAATGCGGCGGAACTCATTTCCCAGCCCGACGTTGACGGCTTCCTGATCGGAGGGGCGGCCCTGGACGTTGAGGAACTCGCCAAAATCGCTCGACTGGCACTGAAATCCACGAAATCACGGAACTAATACCACGGTTTTCCCGTGTGTGCGCTATGCTGGTCAACAGTCCAATCAATCCGGAGGTACCCTGTGACCGCTCTTAAGATCACGCTGCAAGTCATCGTCGTGCTGCTCAGCTTCGTGCTGACCCTGCTCATCCTTATGCACAAGGGCAAGGGCGGCGGTTTGTCCGACATGTTCGGCGGCGGTCTGACCCAGAACGCCGGTACTTCCGGTGTCGCCGAAAAGAACCTGAACCGTTGGACCGTTATCATCGCTCTGGTGTGGGTGGCCTTGATCATCGGCCTCGACATGATGACCAAGTTCAACCTCGGCTGATCGGCTTGCACGCCATATAGACTTGTCGCTCGCGACCCATGACCGTTACCGTCGGTCATGGGTCGTATGCGTTCTATCGAGTATTACGAAAGGACATCACCATGGTCACTATGAACCGCAACAAAGTCGTTATCGTCGGCACCGGCCGGGTCGGTGCCACCGCCGCCTTCGGCATCGTCACGCACGGCCTGTGCAATGAGCTTGTGCTCATCGACTGTTCCGCCGCCAAGGCCCTGGGGGAGGCCCGCGACCTCGATGATGGCAGCGAATTCCAGGACCGCCACGTCAAGGTGCGCGCCGGCGACTACGCCGACTGCAAGGATGCGGACATCGTCGTCATCACCGTGGGCCGCAAGCCGCCGGCCAACTCCAACCGCATGGCCGAACTCGGCTTCACCGTGGGTCTTGTGGGCGAAGTGGTCGACAACGTCATGGCCTCCGGTTTTGACGGCGTGATCGTCATGGTCTCCAACCCGGTCGACGTGATGGCTTGGTATGCCTGGAAACGTTCCGGTCTGCCTCGCACCCAGGTGCTCGGTACCGGCACCGCGCTCGACACCTCGCGTCTCAAGACCATCATCGGCGAAGAGACCGGCCTTGACCCGCGCAACGTGGGCGGCTTCGTGATGGGCGAGCACGGCGACTCCCAGTTCACCGCATGGTCCACCGTCTCGCTCGGCGGCAAGCCATTCGCCCGCTTCCTGGCCGACAACCAAGACCGTTTCGCCTCCGTGTCCACCACCGAAATCGAAGAGAAGACCCGCACCCGTGGCAATGAGATCGTCGCGGCCAAGGGCGGCACCAACTTCGGCATCGCCTCCACCGTGGCCGGCATCGTACAGACCATCCTGTGGGACGAACGCCGCATCGTGCCCGTCTCCACCCTGCTGGACGGCGAATACGGCGAACATGACGTGTTCCTCGGCGTCCCCACTGAACTGCGCGCCAATGGTGCCAACGAGATCGTCGAACTCGATCTGAGCGAGGACGAGCGGGCCAAACTGCACCATTCCGCCGAACTCGTGCGTGAACACTGTGAGGGGCTGCTGTGATTCTCGACGCCATCACGCCGAAACAACCCCGACTGCTGGTCGCCGACCTCGACGGCACGTTGCTGCACGACGCCGAGGTATTCGAGGACCGGTTCATTACCCAGCGCAGCATCGACACGATCAACCGCGCGCACGATGCCGGAATGCAATTCGCCATCGCCACCGCGCGGCCGGTGAGTACCGGTCTCCAGTTCGCCGAAAAACTGCCGGTGGACGCCGTAATCTATCTGAACGGCGCCCTCATCGATTTCGACCCGGCCCACTCCGACTTCGACCTGCTCACCTCAGGTGCCACGCCGGCCGATGAGAACCATTTGATCAAGATTGGCTTCTCCTCACGGCGTGCCTGCGAAGTCTGTCTGTTCCTGCTCGATCGCATGCCCGGCCTGAAGCTCGGCATCGTGATGAACGACGTGCGCTACACCAACTTCGATGTGCGCGTGTATTGGAAAACTCAGGCCTTCCAATACACGAACTTCCACGACGTGCCCGAAGGCGTGGCGGACAAAATCACCATCTTCCCCGAACCTGAACAGTGGAACGAGCTGCGTGCGCTGATTCCGCCGGACTTCGACATCTCCATCAGCGAAGGCGTGATGTGGATGCTCATGAACCCGCAGGCCAACAAGGAGCACGCGCTGCACCTGCTGTGCGAGCGACTGGACGTGCCGCTTGAACAGACAGCCGCCTTCGGCGACGACCTCATCGATATCAACATGATGAGCGAATCCGGCCGGGGCGTGGCCGTGGCCAACGCGAACCCCAAGGTGTTGTCCGTCGCCGACGAGATCTGCCCGTCCAACAACGAGGACGGCGTCGCCCAATGGATTGAAGCGCAGTTGGGTTGAACCGGTCGAGACTCGAGAACACGCCAAAATTGAACTTGTGTTGAACCGGGGGTATGCTTTGAACCGTTGTTCAAAAGATAAATTGAACTCCCGGTTGGAGGCATAAGGATATGAGCGTATCGGTGTTTGCGGAACGTCTGCGCAATGCGATGAACAGCAGGGGATTGAAGCAGGTCGATTTGGTGCACGCCGCCGAACATCGTGGCGTAAAGATGGGCAAGAGCCACATCAGCCAATATGTGGCCGGCAAGACCATGCCCCGCGAGGACGTGCTCGAATTCCTGGCCAGCGAACTGGACGTCGACACGAATTGGCTGCGCGGCGAGGAATCCACCACGCAATTGAACTCGGACGCATCCAACAGCGTCACGGACGGCGAACACGCCGCCACAACGCTTGCCATGGGTGCCGCCAAGCCCCAGACGGACAGCGAGATTCCCGTGGGCCGCCGCCGCACCTTCGGCAAATCGCACAAGCTCGACAACGTGCTCTACGACGTGCGCGGCCCGGTCGCCGACGAGGCGATGCGCATGGAGGCCAACGGCACCCACATCCTGAAATTGAACATCGGCAACCCGGCACCCTTCGGCTTCCGCACGCCGGACGAAGTCGTCTACGACATGGCCCACCAGCTCACCGACACCGAAGGCTACTCGCCGTCCAAGGGCCTGTTCTCCGCGCGCAAGGCCATCATGCAGTACGCGCAGCTGAAGAACATCCCGAACGTCACCATCGACGACATCTACACCGGCAACGGCGTCAGCGAGCTCATCAACCTGTCCATGTCCGCGCTGCTCGACACCGGCGACGAAGTGCTCGTGCCCTCCCCGGACTACCCGCTGTGGACCGCCTGCGTGAACCTGGCCGGCGGCACCGCCGTGCACTACCTGTGCGACGAACAGTCCGAATGGTATCCGGACATCGACGACATCCGCTCCAAGATCACCAGCAACACCAAGGCGATTGTCATCATCAACCCGAACAACCCCACCGGCGCACTTTACCCAAAGGAAGTGCTCCAGCAGATCGTCGACATCGCGCGCGAACACCAGCTCATCATCTTCTCCGACGAAATCTACGATCGCCTCGTCATGGACGGCCTGCAGCACATCTCCATCGCCTCGATGGCCCCGGACCTGTTCTGCGTGACCTTCTCCGGCCTGTCGAAATCGCACATGATCGCCGGCTACCGCATCGGCTGGATGATCCTGTCCGGCAACAAGCGCATCGCCAAGGACTACATCGAGGGCCTCAACATGCTCGCCAACATGCGCATGTGTTCGAACGTGCCCGCCCAGTCCGTGGTGCAGACCGCGCTCGGCGGCCACCAGAGCGTCAACGACTACATCGTGCCGGGCGGCCGCGTGCACGACCAGCGCGACCTCGTCTACGACATGCTCAACCAGATCCCCGGCATCACCGCCGTCAAGCCGAAGGCCGCGTTCTACATCTTCCCGAAGATCGACGTCAAACGCTTCAACATCCACTCGGACGAGCAGTTCGCGCTCGACCTGCTGCATGACAAGCACATCCTCATCAGCCACGGCGGCGCGTTCAACTGGCATCGCCCCGACCACTTCCGCGTGGTGTACCTGCCGCGCATGGGCATGCTGCGCGAAACCATGGGGGAGATCTCCGACTTCTTCAGCTACTACTGGCAGAGCTGATCCTTGGCGCAAACGAACACGCTCGATTGTTTCGTGATATAAAGGAGATCTTATGCCGGTGGTGTCGCGTCGTGCGCAGGAAGCGCTGTATCCCAGCGATCGCGCGAACTGCGGCATGGTGGTCCGGCTATGCCAAGGTGAAGGCGATGACGAAGGCCGTGGCGGACAGTGCGGTTGCCAGGAGCAGATAGCACACGGCGGCTGAATTTCGAGAGCCATCGGCATTGGCAGCGTTACCGCCGTTATTTGCGTTGCGTGCAGCCAACGTGATGGCCGTAATCGCCGAAAGCAGGGAGAACAATGGCAGCACGCACAACACGACGGTCAGCAGTCCCAAAGCTTCATGGCCGATGCAATAAGCGACAAGACCTGCATTGTCAGTTGCCGATAGCGCTGGGCAGAAATCGGTGTGTCTACCAGTGTTGTAGCTGTAGGTAAAGAACGTGATACCTGACCAGAACAGGGCAACGGGAACAGAGCAATTGCGTATGGCGGATGCGTTGATGCTGATGGTGTGGAACAGGTCGTGCAAGGAGGTAGCCCGTATACCACTGCGTTCTGGCGTGATTCGATTACTGTTGTTTTGCGAGTCGATGGTAAGAGAGGCGCATTGCACCAGCGCATATGCCGCAAGTCCAAGTCCGCAAGCGATGGTTGCGCCGCCGCTGAAGTTGACCTCGTCGGATACTGAATATTCGGTGACGAATACCGGCATCACGCCAATCTGCCATACGAACAACAGTCGCGCGATTCGTATCCAACCGTTGCTCAGATATGAGGTGACTATGGCGTGCACCAGCCACGTCACCGCATACATCGCCCACAACGTTACAATCTTGGTATTCGCACTCAACACCAATATGATCGCAACAGCCACTGCCGCAATAAGAACACTAAACACCGAACAGAGCCGATGGCGCGAAAAGCCCTGTACTCCCGCAACAGTCAGACAGAGAATCGCGACAACACTCAGCGCAGTCACCGTCATAAACCACAGTGGTGAGGTGACGCAGGCTCCATAATCGTCAGTTGCTTGGCCCGAGAGATAGTAGGTCATTCTGCCAATCGCCGGACAATTCGGATGCAACATCATGCCGCCCCAAATGCGCTCATATAATGGCGCGAACGATACACCGGCACCACTGAGCGTCGCAACAACCGCCATCACCATGGCCGGAATCAGCCCAAGCTCGCGATTCCGGCCGGTTTCCGCTACCTGTCTATCACTGGTGTCCATGACTCGCCCCACCTTATGCTGTTATCGCCGTCGTCGATGATGCCAGTATAACTATGGCAGATGGGCGGAGACCAGCGGCATACAGGAATTCTGTATGCCGCTTTATAGGAGGGATACTGCGGCAGCCGCCCTCCCCCACCCGCCCCCACACTCCCGGTGCTGGTAC
>OAUG01000480.1_pt1 | contig 13233 bp, 11 predicted proteins | sample 1476141 | NCBI WGS metagenome assembly OAUG01 (sample SAMEA2580007, study PRJEB22360) | human gut metagenome | biome: human gut; feature: human-associated habitat; material: faeces | place: Denmark | collected 2008/2010 | reverse complement strand
GACTTGCTAAATTATATGCTTAAATATAAAATCCCTCAGATTGTTACGTTGACCCGAAGTAACCTTGTTATAAATCCGTTGATAGAACGGCAAGGGGGAAACTTTTTCCTTATATAGACTTGCTAAATTATATGCTTAAATACAAAATCCCTCAGGTTGTTACGTTGACTCATGATTGGGAACAATTTGGGAACATCTCCGATAAAAAGAAAAAGCTAAGTATTGAATTATCAATTACTTAGCTTTTATCTTTGTACCCAGACCCGCATTTGAAATAATTAAAGCGAGGAAAATGTGGGTAAAAAGAAAAATGCAGAAAAACATTACAATTACACTATGTTTCAACAGGTTACAATCCAATTAAATTTTAATTCAAGTTAATCGAATTGCAAAATATTCAGCAGATGTGGGGAAAGTGTGGGGAAAATATCTATATTTGCAGCAGAGTAAAATTCAACCTGCAAGTCTATGAAAGTAACCTTTATCATTAAAAAAGCAGCCAAGCGATATGATACAGAATCCATGGCTACAATCTATGTCCGTTTTAGAAACGGAAGGCAGTTAGACTCCGTTGCTCCTACTCAGTTAGCCATCAATCCCAATCTATGGGATGATAAAGACGAATGTGTAAAAACGAAAGCTGTCTGCAATGAAGAAATGCGTACCCATATAAATGAAGAGATACGCCAGTTGAAAACCTATATCGAGAAGGTATATCAACAAGAAAAGGAAGCAATAGACAAAGAATGGCTAAAAACAACACTTGATAAATTTTACCATCCTGAAAAATATTTTTTGCCGGAGGAAGTGGTTATCAAGCCTGCCATTGGAGAACTATTCGATGAATTTCTAAACAAGCACCCTTTGTCGGAAGTACGAAAGAAAAATTTCCGGGTTGTCAAAAGAGCCTTACTGCGTTATGAACTATATGTAAGGGCAACAAAGAGAGGACAAAAGGGCTTTATCCTTGACGTGGATTTGGTAATACCTGACACGCTTCGGGATATGTGGGATTTCTTTCAGAACGAATACCAGTACTATGAACTTTACCCGAGCATTTATGAAGCCATTCCCGAAAAGAGGACACCACAGCCCAGAAGCAAGAACACGCTGATAGACTGTTTTTCAAGAATACGCACATTCTTCCTGTGGTGCTTCGATAACAAGCGCACCACAAACAGACCTTTCGACAAATTCCCGATAGAAGAATGTACATACGGTACACCTTATTATATAACACTTGAAGAAAGGGACAGAATTTTCAATGCCGACCTATCAGCCACTCCGCAACTGGCAATACAGAGGGATATATTTATATTCCAAACACTGATAGGCTGTCGAGTGAGCGACCTATACCGTATGACCAAACTAAATGTGGTTAATGAAGCCATAGAATACATTCCCAAGAAAACAAAAGAAGGGAATCCGGTCACGGTACGTGTCCCTCTTAATGACAAGGCAAAAGAAATCCTTGAACGCCATAAAGAATATAAAGGGAAACTGTTACCGTTCATATCCGAACAAAAGTACAACGATGCCATAAAAAAGATATTCAAATTGGCTGGAGTTGACCGAATCGTAACTATCTTAGACCCATTGACTCATAACGAAGTCAAACGACCTATTTATGAAGTGGCAAGCAGCCATTTGGCAAGGCGTACTTTTATCGGCAATATCTACAAAAAGGTGAAAGACCCGAACCTCGTTTCCGCACTATCGGGACACAAGGAGGGAAGCAAAGCTTTCAGGCGATACAGAGATATTGACGAAGAAATGAAAAAAGACCTTGTGAAACTATTAGATTAATATACTTTAAACTTTTTAGCGTATAAAATCAAGAAACAAATAAAAGAAATTCCTAACTTTGCAAGAAAATAAATTTAAAATTTGTATTATGGATAGATTGTTGCCAATAAGAATAGAAGCATGCCCACTTATAGACGCTTTAATTGAGTTCCGTTTTGAAGCAGCTATTACCAAAAGCGCAGTTTTTGGCATCATATACAATCTCATAAAAGAAGAGTATAGAGGAAATGTCATTAATTTGCCCATTTTACAAATCCCAGAACAAATTAGGGAGGTTGACCCTAACTTAAAATTTAAGCCCCTATACAGAATTGAAAACGAAAGATTTGTAATTCAAATAGGATATGATGTTTTGAGCATAAGCTCAAAAATGCCATATATAGGTTGGAGCGATTTTTCTAAACATTCATTTTCAATAATCAACAAGGTTATTAGTTCTGGAATAATAAAGCGTGTATCAAGAATAGGACATAGATATATTAATTTCTTCAAAGGAGATATTACCAATGGTCTTACGATGTCTTTTTCCATGACAGAAAAATACACATCTGAAAACTTATTGATACGGACAGATGTCAAAGATGGTAATTTTATGAACACCCTACAATTTGTAAATAATGCAAACTACAAACCACATCCTAATTCTATAGAAGTGGTAGGCTCATTAATTGATATTGATACGTCTCGTGAATATTCCGACAACTATTTCACTTCTAATATAGAACAAGAAATAAATATGGCTCATAAATGCGAAAAAAAGTTGTTTTTCTCTTTGTTAAAACCAGACTTCCTAAATAGTCTAAAACCTGTTTTTGAAAATGAATAGTTTAACGACTTACATAAATACCAATATCCTATTAATGTCTGCCTTATCATGTATGACATTAACAGACACGGAATTGCTTTCTTTATCAAGTAGGCAAACATATAATGATGCTATAATACCGTCTATTAACACTCCTGTCAATCCAATAAATATTTATACAAATTATTCCATTAAGGACATTCCTATCTCAACAGAGACCATTCATGTTAATATTCCCGAGCATGAAGATTTTGAGATAATCAATTCTTTTGCGAATAAGATGTTAACGGAAGCAACTCCTATAGATGAAGAAATTCAAAATGTCATTAATGACCACTTTTGGGATATGCTATGATTACAGAAGATGAATTAAAAAAATATCTACCCAAATATTTGTCAGAAGAAAATTACAAGACCCTTTTGGCAGAACTCAAATCTTTCCCTTATAACATAGATGGAAGGATGTACACTTCTATGCTTGACAAGAATGTCATTTTTCAAGGAGATGGCTTAAAAAAAATGCCTATAATTGATTTAGTTAACATCGAAAGAGGTGTAAAAAATGTAAGCTGTTTGATTTTATCAAACACTTGTGATATGGATTTATCTAATTCTCGTATGTTTCCTGCTTCAATCATGTATGCTCCTATTATAAATCTCACAACATATATTTCAGTTCTTCAAAAACAAGGTGTTAATAGTAGCAAAATTGAAAACCACATTTCAGATCTCAAACAACAAAAAATAACCCAAATAATCTTTCTTCCTGCAAATTCCCAAATGGAAGATTCAATAGTTTTTCTTGATAAAATCTATCATGTTGACAATCGCTTTATAAACCGAGACACATTAGAAGATCAACGCTTATTTTCTTTAAGCGATTATGGTTTCTATATGTTAATATTCAAATTGTCGATACATTTCTCACGCATACAAGAGAAAGTTAATAGAGGTTGCATTGCTAATTAACTTGTATGGGACAACAAGAATATGATAATTTCAAAAGGCTGATAAAGGAATGGCTTGACAACCATCCGGATGAATACGCCGATTTCGTAGAGGAAATGAACGACAAGAAGTTTAAAGGATTCTTCAAAGTTTTCAAGATAGCCACGAAATTAGCACCGAAATACAAGGAAGCCGCACGTAAAAGGATAGGCGATGACAGAACACCCGACTTTGAAGAACTGGAAAATATCCTTTTGCATTCAGACCTTGCCGAGAAAATAGTGAACGAGTTTCATAACCCAAACAAGAAAAGTATTGTCCCCGCCATGCTCGCATGGCTGTATTACGGACGGAGCTATGAATGCATGGTGGAACAGGGAGAGGAACTGACCCAAAGAAAGGATATACCTAAATTGTACAAATGGCTTATTTCCGGCATGGTCAAGTTCATTATAAGAAAAAGCATCACCAATGGAATGAGAAGTAAAGAGGACTGGCAAGTTTTCAGGAAGCAACAGAAAGCCATAGAAGAGAACACTCTTGTGGAATGGGCAATAGAAGAAGATGAAGATACGGACGAGGAAGACACAGATACCTTATCAGAAGAACAACCGAAGACCGCAGGACGCAAAGCCGACACACGCACACTGTCTGAACTTCTGATAGAAAGACATGCCATACTGATTGAAAGAATTGGCACACGATTGAAAACCCATGCTACGGAAACAGATATAGCACGGTTGTTTATCGCATTGGTAGAATACCGTTTCATGAGGAAGTGTCCCATCAAGACTTTCAGAAATGCGCTGCACAATCAATTCAAAGAACAAGAAATAGTCCACGAAAGAGGTATTCAGAAAGCATACAGAAATCTCATTTCACCACTTGGAAACAGCAAAAAACTGATAAAAGACATTGGTGAAGACCATGAAGCTATCGAAGAATTGAAAGCATATCTATCCAATTGAAATTCGTTTAATTCGCTTTTTGATTTTACGAATTTAACGAATTGAATATCATTGTTTTACGATTAATTTTCACTATATATTTGCGCCACTATCCTAATCGGGGTAGTGGCTTTTCGTTTATAATACTGCCAAAACGGGAAGTCTTACAACCGGCAGTTTCAAGAGCCTATGACAGACTTATTGGCAATTATCCAAAACGGCAACGGCAACATTAAGTTGGAAGTAACAGGAGAAGATTTGCTTTTATTCTCCAACCAGTTAATAAGCCGTGCGAAGCATGAACTTTCTACAGCTATTGCGGAAGCAAAAAAGGAAAAGTACCTCACCAAAGAGGAAGTGAAAAAAATGTGCGATGTTTGTGACACCACACTCTGGCACTGGTCTAAGAAAAACTACCTAAAGCCTGTAAAGGTCGGCAACAAGGTCAGATACCGCCAATCCGACATTCAGAAAATCTTAGGTGGACATAACCCTTTAATCTAAGTCTATGAAGGAGGAAGAATATATGCGCGTAGGAACAACTTTGTACAAGGTGGTCAATCAGCCATGCGCCAATGGCGGTTATGAAAAGAAACGTGTCGTATGGAACAACAGCACATTACGGCAGGACTACGGAAAGAACTATCTTGCCACCGTTCCCAAGTATGACGGCTTTTGCACAGTTCCCAATCATTTGAACTACCAAAAGGAGATTGAGGGGTTTCTGAACCTTTACGAGCCGATAGAACATAAACCGCAGCAAGGGGAGTTTTCTCATATCCAATCCTTGATGCGGCACATCTTTGGAGAGCAATACGAACTGGGTATGGATTATATGCAACTGTTGTATTTACAGCCGACACAGAAGCTGCCCATTGTTCTGCTTGTTTCGGAGGAACGCAACACAGGCAAAAGTACGTTCTTAAACTTCCTGAAAGCCGTGTTTGAGAACAACGTGACTTTCAACACCAATGAGGATTTCCGAAGCCAGTTCAATTCAGACTGGGCAGGAAAGTTGCTTATCGTGGTGGACGAGGTCTTACTCAACCGCAGGGAAGATAGCGAGCGATTGAAAAACCTAAGCACGACTTTCACCTATAAAGTGGAAGCCAAAGGGAAAGACCGTACGGAAATAGCTTTTTTTGCCAAATTCGTGTTATGTTCCAACAACGAGTACCTGCCCATACTCATAGACGCAGGAGAAACACGCTATTGGGTACGGAAGATAATGCCGTTGCAGAGCGATGACACCAACTTCCTGCAAAAGCTGAAAACGGAAATACCAGCCTTTCTTTATTTCCTGACACAAAGAAAACTATCCACAGCGCAGGAAAGCCGTATGTGGTTCAATCCGAAGCTGATATATACCGCAGCCTTGCAGAAGATTATCCGAAGCAACCGCAACCGTTTGGAAATAGAAATGACTGAATTGTTGCTTGACATCATGTCGAATATGAACGTGGAAAGCGTATCTTTCTGCCTGAACGACCTTGTAACCTTGCTGATTTATGCACAAGTCAAGGTTGAGAAGTATCAAGTACGGAAAGTGGTGCAGGAAGTATGGAAACTTACTTCCGCACACAATTCGCTATCCTACACCGCTTATGAGTTCGCACCCCATCGTGAGTGCCACTATGAGCCGAAAAGGAAAACTGGTCGGTTTTATACGGTAACGAAAGAACAACTGACCACTATCTAATTATTTTGATGAAATGATGAATAAGGGAAGTAACATATTGCCTTACAGATAGATATGTATTCATCAAACACTCATCAACAACGATTGCTGATGAAAAAAGAAAACATCATTTTTCTTTTGGCAAGCAATCTGATGAGAAAAAGATGAATCGATATAATCCTGTTTAACAGCGTATTACATTTCAAATTCATCAAATCATCATTTTTTCATTCACCTACAAATCTGTAAGAAAATGACAATAGAAGAAGCTAAGAGCATACGAATAGCCGACTACCTGCACAGCTTAGGTTATTCACCAGTAAAACAACAAGGTATCAACCTTTGGTACAAATCTCCGTTTAGGGAAGAGAGTGAAGCATCGTTCAAAGTGAATACCGAACGTGAACAATGGTATGATTTCGGTTTGGGAAAGGGCGGAAACATCATTGCACTGGCTGCACATCTGTACGCTACCGACCATGTACCTTACATCTTGAAACGGATAGCGGAGCAGACACCGCATGTGCGCCCGGTATCTTTCTCTTTTGGCAAGCAAAACTCTTCCGAGCCGAGCTTCCAACAGTTGGAGATTGTTTCGTTATCGTCCCCTGCCCTACTTGCCTACTTGCAAGGTAGAGGAATTAACATGGAACTGGCGAAAAGAGAATGTAGTGAAGCCCGTTTCACCCACAACGGCAAGCGCTACTTTGCCATCGCCTTTCCCAATGGCTTGGGTGGATATGAAATCCGCAACCGCTATTTCAAGGGCTGCATCGCCCCAAAGGAAATTTCCCATATCAAACAGCCGGGAACAGCAAGGGAAACGTGTTATGTGTTCGAGGGATTTATGGACTATCTTTCATTCCTTACTTTGAGATTGGAGAATTGTCCGAAATATCCCAAACTGGACAGGCAAGATTATATGGTGCTGAACTCCGTAGCCAATATTTCCAAAGCCCTCTATCCTTTGGGGAGCTACGAGCGCATCCATTGTTTCTTTGACAATGACCGTGCAGGAATGGAAGCACTCCAACAAATTCGTATGGAATACGGCAGGGACTTATACATCCGTGATGCTTCACAGACCTACAGTGGATGCAAGGACTTAAACGAATACCTACAGAAACAGACTGAAAGAAACAGGCAAGTCCGGTCTGCAAAGGAAACGCACAGCCGACCACCGAAAAAGAAAAACGGCTTTCGGTTATAGCCCACTATAACTACACGCTTCGCTTTCGTAGTTGTGGGCTCTCCCGAGGGGATTAGGGCTTTGCCCTAATGACCCACTCAGGGCGTTTCTTCCCTGAGAACCCAGACCAAAGAGTGACCCTCTCTTTGGAAACTCCGCTTATGGGTCGCACCCCTAAGAACCCCTCTGCGAAAGCGAACAAAGTAATCTATCGTAAACAATAAATCAGAATAGTAGTATGGCAATAAAATCAAGCATACATATCAAACCTTGCAACACCAAATCAAGCGAGGCTCACAACCGAAGGACTGCCGAGTATATGCGTAATATCGGAGAGTCCAGAATCTACATCGTACCCGAACTATCCGCTGACAACGAGCAATGGATAAACCCAGACTTTGGCAATCCTAATTTGCAAACACACTACGACAACATCAAACAAATGGTAAAGGAAAAGACAGGTCGTGCCATGCAGGAGAAAGAGCGTGAACGCAAAGGGAAGAACGGAAAAATCATAAAAGTGGCGGGATGCTCGCCCATCCGTGAGGGTGTGTTGCTCATCAAACCGGACACCACACTGGCAGACGTGAAGAAATTTGGTGAGGAGTGCCAAAAGTGTTGGGGCATCACTCCGCTTCAAATCTTCCTGCATAAGGACGAGGGGCATTGGCTGAACGGACAGCCTGATGTAGAGGACAAGGAGAGCTTCCAAGTAGGTGAAAAATGGTTCAAGCCGAATTACCATGCACACATTGTATTCGACTGGATGAACCACGACACTGGCAAAAGCCAAAAGCTCAACAACGATGATATGATAGTGATGCAGACTTTGGCTTCCGACATTCTCTCCATGAAACGTGGACAATCCAAAGTTGAGACAGGCAAGAAACATTTAGAGCGAAACGATTTCATCATTGAGAAACAAAAAACTGAACTTCAACACATAGATGCTGTAAAGAGATATAAAGAGCAGCAAGTAAATCTTGCCGAACAGGAACTCAAACAGGTAAAATCAGAGATACGCACGGACAAGCTCAAAAGCATAGCCACTGATGCTGCTACCGCCATAGCAAGCGGAGTTGGTTCTCTTTTCGGAAGTGGAAAACTGAAAGATTTGGAGCAAGCCAACGAAAAATTGCGTCTTGAAGTCATTAAACGCGACAAAGGTATAGATGAATTAAAAGTTAAGATGCAACAGATACAAGAACAGCATGGCAAACAGATACGCAATCTACAAGGGGTACACAACCAAGAACTTGAAGCCAAAGAGAGGGAAATATCACGACTGAACGCCCTGCTTGAAAAGGCATTCAAGTGGTTTCCAATGTTCAAAGAAATGTTGAGAATGGAAGAAATGTGTTATGCCATTGGCTTTACCAAAGACATGATAAACAGCCTTTTGACAAAAAAGGAAGCTATCAGATGCAATGGAAAAATCTATTCAGAAGAGCATAAACGAAGATTTGAAATCAAAAATGACACTTTCAAGGTAGAAAAAAGTTCAGTTAATGATAATAAATTGGTGCTGACAATAAACAGGCAACCAATAAGTGAGTGGTTCAAGGAACAATGGGAAAGATTACAGCAAGCTATACGTAAATCCGTGCAAACTGAGAAGAAAAGCAGGGGATTCCGAATGTAATCCGATAGCATTTAATTGGATTTCAATAAAATTGCGTATCTTTGCGAACGGATTGAGGGAACTCTTTCCATGACATATTAGAATTTTTAGAAGCGTTATGCTTATCTTGTAAATTGAAAACGTAGGAAATTTTCAAATGAGATACAAGAGTTGGCATAGTGGTTCTCATGTATAGCGTGAGCCACTATAGTCACATCCGTATCTCAGGTTTCCTACGACCTTCAATTTAGATGTGATATTGTGGTATCACGCTTCGTGTATAATAATAAACTAAATTGTAAAACAATGGATATAAAAACTTTACTTTTACCCAAAAGAGTATTATTACTATTTATTGTATTAGCTATAGATATTACATTTACATTTGGGCAAATAACTATTGAAATGACTCCTAAAGGTAATGTCTATTCTTTATCTGGCAAGATTAATGGTTTGGAATTAAATTTCATATTTGACACTGGAGCATCAGATGTTTACCTGTCAATGACAGAAGCTATATTCATGTTAAAAAATGGTTATCTAGCGCAAAATGATTTTACGGGTATAAGTTATTCACAAATAGCAAATGGCGAAATAGTAGAAAACACAACTGTTTTATTGAGAGAAGTTGAAATTGGTGGTATCAAAATTCAAGATGTAACAGCATCCATATCTCATAATTTGGACGCTCCTCTCTTATTAGGTCAATCAGTAATACAAAAATTAGGACCGATTCAATTAGACGGTAATAAACTGATTATTCAAAATGGAAAGAATCTTAAATCTGATAAGCAAGCGTGGGATTTGTATTATAAGTCTTTCCAATATATAGAAGCTGAAAATTACAAAACAGCAATATCTATTTTAAAAGAAGGCCTTAAACATGCAATAGATAAAAAATTGAAATCACTTTTATACGGTGAATTGGCTACTGCTTATTATCGTACCAACCAAAAAGAATTAGCTATTGAATATTGTCATACAAGTCTAGGAGAAGATTTTATGAATGAACAGGTAGGATATAATTTAGGAGTATATTTATATGAAATGGGGGAAATGAAACAGGCAGAGAATGCATTTCTTCAACAAATTTCAAAATTCGATAAAATTTCACCAACCGATAAGGATATGCGTGCTGCAACGTTTTCTTATTTAGCTGATATACAATACAATCATGGAGAATATATAAATGCCGAGACAAATTATCACAAAAGTTTAAACGTTTCTGTTAGCTCAATGGCATATTTAGGATTGGGGGATGTATATAGTGCTCAAAAAGAATATGCAAAAGCTGCAGAATATTATGAAAAAGGAATAGCTTACGAGCCTAATAGACCGAGTAATATAAAACGATATAATCAATTAGGACTCTCCTATTTTTATGCAGAACAATATGAAAATGCACGCAATGCATTTAATGCTTGTATTTCAGTCATGAAAGAAAACGAAGAGTTATTTAAACTAGCTATGAATTCAAATGATAAAGATGTGCAAAAAACGTATACAGATTTCATATTGTATTCGATGAATTCCACATTATGGCTCGCTAGATTGGCTCAATCACCTCAAGAGTCCATTTCAAATTATAATAGTATTATACAAATTCCCTCGATGAAAAGCAATTTACAGCCCCAAGATTTCATAAACTTAGCGACTGCTTATCATCATTTAAAGGACACAGGTAAAGCACAGTCTATTTTAAAAGAGGCAAATACACTATTTCCAACTGATATAGATATAATGTTTTCCCTATCATTACTCATGGCCGACAACGACATTTGCAGGATTGAGCTATTACAAAAAATACTAAAATATGAATATCAAATTCAACCACGCACATTCGATTATGCAACAGTGTATAATAATATCGCATGGACTTATTGCTGCCTAAAACAATATGAAAAAGGATTATCCTTTGCCGAAAAATCAGTGATACTCAATTCTGAACATGGTTATAGTTGGGAAACTTTAGGCGAATTGTATTTCTTTTTAAAAAGATATGAGGATTGTATTGAGGCAATGACTAAATGTTTATCTTGTCCTGCTAAAGAATTTCATAAGTCTGCACTTACTTTTAGAGGAAAATCTTTAATTGCAATTGGCAAAAAGAAAGATGGAAAAAAAGATTTAGAAAACGCATTAAAATTGTAGAAAATGGAAATTAGAATCATTGACAATAAAAAGAATACACATCCAAATATTTTATATAAATACAGAAATTGGGATAACGAACTACATAAGAAAGTTTTAACAGATAACATATTATATATGGCATCTCCAAGGGATTTTGAAGATATTCATGATTGCAATATTCCTAAAAAATTTCCCAAAAAATCCGAACTATATGATTTTTTCCTAAAGAAATCAAAAACTGAATATCCTAATCGAAGCAGAAGTGAACATCGCCAATATGCTCGCTACTGGCGAGATAAATCACCATTAGGTAATCCTATACAATTATCGCAACTGATAGAACGTTTTAATAATGAGTTCAATAATAAATTTGGAGTTTTAAGCTTAACTGCCAATTATGACAACAATGCGATGTGGGAAAAATATGCAGACAATCATAAGGGTATATGTTTTGGATTTAATGCAAAATCTCTGTTTGAATGTGTTGGAGGAGGTGGAGAAGTTCAATATATAGATAAGTTACCTACGATAAATTTTGTAGATGATGACTTTTTGAATAAACACGTTAAAAACATTTTTTTTAAAGAAAACAAATGGAGCTTTGAACAAGAATACAGATTACATAAAATGTGGGAGTCAGATGCTTCCAATAATGAAAGATGTATACATTTCCCGATTGAAAGTCTTGTTGAAATCCGTTTAGGAAAAAACATGTCACAAGATGCGAAAGAAGATATTAAACGGATTGCAAAACAGAAATATCCAAATGCAAAAATAATAGAATGCCATTAATGAGAACAGCGGAAATTCTCAGTGTATAACAACGGATACTAATTGCTGATAAAAAGCCGCTAAAATAGCACAAGCATAATGCAAAGGATCGGAAATACAGGGAGTTCAAGCCTTATAAATCAAAGTGGATTATCCTCGATATGCAGGCAACTCGTATTGCGGCAAGGTAAGTACAGTTCTTTTCTTCCTATGGATATCAACTTTTCCAAATGCAAGTTTACTCTAAACTCGTAAATAGTAGTCCTTGTTTTATCTTATTTTAATATAATATCAGAACATAAAACAAAACCCTTTCTTTTGTGAAGCATTGAACCGTTCAATCTCCAAAGAAAGGGATTTCTTTAATTGCTCTGCCATAAAGTCCAAGAAAGGTTGATTGGTTTCTTCGTCCTGACATTGGCGCAAGGAAAGGATATAGGCTTCTCTGTCTTCCTTGAATATCTTGGCGGGGAAGAGGTGATAGCAGAATTGGATGTAGTTCATCAATAGCCGAGCCGTTCTTCCGTTACCATCGACCCACGGATGTATGGTTACTAAATTAAGGTGGGCATTGAAACTCAATTCATATTGTTCCCGTAATGTTCCCACGGTCTTTTGCTTCTCTTGTAAAATAGCGCAAAGTTCATCCACCTTAGCAGGAACTTTTAGATAGTTCATATAAGAATGTCCACCGACACCAGCCGTGACACCACATAAGCGAAAATCTCCTTTAGATGAATCAAAAGAACCACTCATTACACTATGTACACTGCCTGTAGCACGCATCAGCGTTGCATTTAATCGTTGCAGAAAAGCAGGCGTTATTGGAGCAAGTCGGTCGGATTCGGTTCTGGCAAGTTCATACGCTTGCTTCAAGTCCTCATTCATCAAGTGATGGGCAAGCGGTTTTCCTTTAGCTGTCACTCCCTCGTCAAAGAGAAGCTGCGTATCAAGTTCAGTAAGCGTTGAACCTTCGATGGCTGTGGAATGGGTGATAAGAGAGTAGAGGTAGTACTTATCATAGTCCACCGCTTCACTAATACCAAGTTTTTGAAACTTTTGATATAATTGTTCTATATCTTGCCAAACACTTTGTTCCATCGTTTTTTTTTCTATAAAAGGCTTTATTTCTTTTCAAAGGTAATGTATTTACTATGTTCAGCCAAAGAAAACAATGACTTACTGCTACATTTTTTTGCACGTGTGGGGAAAATGTGGGGAAAATTTAAACGAAAGAAAAAGCTAAGTAATTGATTATTCAATACTTAGCTTTTTCTTTCGTACCCAGACCCGGGGTCGAACCGGGATGGAAGTGAATCCACTGGTGTTTGAGAC
>OAUG01000473.1_pt1 | contig 13567 bp, 9 predicted proteins | sample 1476141 | NCBI WGS metagenome assembly OAUG01 (sample SAMEA2580007, study PRJEB22360) | human gut metagenome | biome: human gut; feature: human-associated habitat; material: faeces | place: Denmark | collected 2008/2010 | reverse complement strand
CACCGCATGTGGGGCGTGTGCGCGAAGGCGCTCGCCGATTTCGCCGACCTGAACGATGTGCCGGACTTCCCGATTTGGGCTCCGGACATGGCCGGCTCCGGCGCATCCCCGGTGCCGAGCGACGCCGATTCGGGCCCCCGCATGGCGAACGGCGCGTACAGCGAGGCGTTGGATCGCCTGGCCGGAGCCTACGTGGACCTGATCAAGGCCGCCGGCTATGAGCAGGCGATTTGGGTCGGGCTGTCGATGGGCGGCTACGTGGCGATGGACATCCAGCGCCTGTACCCCGAAACGGTGGCCGGACGGGCCTTGTGTGACACGAGGGCCGCGTCCGACGGCGTGGGCGGAGAGAACCGACTGAAGATGGCGGACGCCGCCGAACAGACGAACTCGGTCGAACCGGTGATGCACTTCGCGCAACCGGCCGATGGCGATTCCACCGTCAAAAAGACTCCTGAATTCATCGCGACCATGACCGGCTGGATCAACGAACAGAACCCGGCTGGTCTGGCCTGGCGTCAGCGCATGACCTACGGACGGCCTGAACTGGGGGCGGTGCCGGAAACGATCAGCGCACCGAGCCTGGTGGTATCCGGCGAACTGGACCCCTCCAGCAATCCGAGTGTGATGCGGCCGCTCGCCGAACGAATCACCGGCGCTGAATTCATCGATATTCCGGACTGCGGCCATTTCAGTGCCGTCGAACATCCGGATACCGTGGCGCGAGCACTGCTCTCGCTCGTCAAGCGCGTGCAGAGCGCGCAGAAGAACGCATAGGAGACCTCGATGACCGCTGACATTCATTTCTCGCCTCTGGCACTGACCCATGCGCTGCCGTTCCTGCCGCTCGCACAAGGCGACATCGACTATCAGGTGGACCGGCGAAGCGAACCCGGCCTGATCGACGAGCTGCTGGCCGAGCCGACCACCAAAGTCGTGCTTACGCGCGGCGGACTTGTCGCCGTACCGCGCGGCCAAGGCGAGCTTGTGGACTATGAGAACGTGAAAATGCGGCTCGCCACGTTGCCGGGCGCCTATGTGTCCGCCGAACTGGCACGCTACCCCGAAGCGGTCGCCATGTTCCTTGGCTCCTATGTCGGGGCGCGCGGCGAATCCGTGGTCGCCGTGGATATCACGCGCGTGCCGGAAGCCGGCGTTCCCGGTGTTGGCGGGATTGCCGGTGTTGGCGGTGCCGTCGGCGGCGTGCTCGGCACCCAGGATTCCGGCACTGTGGACGGCGCGCTGGGCAAGAACGGCATCAGCGGAGGTGCTGCCGCCGGAATACGGCAGGCGGGGAAAGCCAAAGGGAAAGGGGGGGGGCGGCCTCGCGCAGCCAAAATCGCCGGGCCGCTCGGTGTACCGGATTCGGCCGGGCAAGGTGCGGACGATGCCTTCGATGATTCGGTCGGCGCGCCCGTACAGCCCTTGGCCCCGAAGCCCACGCTGCTGCAACAGGCCGTGACCCGGTTCGACTGGGTGGACCTGCGCGGATTTGCCCCTCACTCCAACGCGCGCGAGGCCGGGCAAGCCACCAGTGCCATCACCTTAAGCATCTGGCACAGCCGCCAGCGGTTCTGTCCCACCTGTGGCGCGGCGGTCCGGCCGGCGCTCGCCGGATGGGCGCAGCGATGCACCAACGAGGCGGACGGCAACCGTGTGCTGTTCCCACGCGTGGAGCCGGCGGTCATTACCGCCATCGTGGACGGGCACGACCGTCTGCTGCTGCAACACAACGCGGCATGGAAGGATTCGAGGCTGTATTCGGTGTCCGCCGGATTTGTGGAGGCGGGGGAGAACCTTGAACACGCCTGCCGCCGCGAGGCCATGGAAGAGACCGGCATCAAGCTTGGCGAGGTGCGGTACCTGGGTTCGCAGCCGTGGCCGTTCCCGGCTTCGCTGATGATGGCGTTCAAGGCACATGCGATCACCACCGACGTGCGTGTGGACGGCGAGGAGACCATGACCGCGCGATGGGTCACACGCGACGAATACACGGCCGAGCTCATCGCCGGCCGTATGGCGGCGCCGGGCCGCGCCACCATCGCCCGCTACATGATTGAGGAATGGCTCGGTCGCGAGCTGTGACGGACCGCGAAGATAGGTTAGGCTTATGACTATGAGTGATGACAACGAAAACGAACAGCCGCTGAATCTCGACATTCCCGACCACCTCGAATACTCCGAGGAACATGCATGGGTGGACCGTTCGGTCGACCCCGCAATCATCGGCATTACCGAATACGCCGCCGACCAGCTTGGCGAACTTGTGTTTGTGGATCTGCCTGAGCCTGGCGCCCGTGTGGAGGCCGGCGACGAGATCGTGGAGCTTGAATCCTCCAAGGCCGTCCAGCCGCTGATCAGCCCCGTGGCGGGTACGGTCAAGTATGTGAACCGTGACGTGGCGGACGACCCGTCCGTGGTCAACGGCGATCCGTACGGCGAAGGCTGGCTGCTGAAGGTCGAGCTTGACGACGATGAGCCGGAGCTGCTGAGCGCCGACGAATACGCGAAGGTCGTGCGGTAGTTCCTTTTGAGCTCCCCTCTCTGAGGGGAGCCAAGAAAATGAGGCGTATGGCCTATATTGGTGTCTATGAGAAGCCCACGCGAGGATTTTGAGGCGGCAGGCAAGCGACTGCCTTGGGATGCTGCTGCTCGCAGTGCAGCGCTGTCCGCCACCGCGCCAGTCTCTGACGTCAAGGCATCCGCCAATGGTGCCGACAATGCCAGCAACGCTGAACATTCCGATGACATGCCCACCGTGCCGATTCCCGCACGCAAGGCTGCCACGACGTTCGACACCCCCTCCAAGCGTGAGCGCATCGAAGTCAAGCCGCCGATCACCCGATTCATACGTCGTGCCGTCACCCGCGTGTTCGGCGTATGGTCACGCATCTCCACTCAGGTGGTGCGCCAATGGGACTGGTATCCGCGAGTGGAACCCTATGTGGGTTATGGCACCGGCGATTACTCGCGTCTGATCTGCCGCACGGTATACGCCCCCAGGCACGCGCAATCCGGCGAACTGATCCGCGGCATCCGCGGCATGCTTGCCATACCCGCGCCGCGCACCCACGTGCAGGCCAGCATTGATGACATGCCGCTCAACACCGTGCAGATCGGCGTCTCCGAGGTCTATGACAAGGTGGACCGCACGCGCGATCTCGGCAGCGAATACGCCATCTCCGATTCCGCCGGATATCTCGACCTCGTGGCCGAGCATCGTCTGGTGCCCGGCATCCATCGCGTCTCCTACAGCGTGGCCAACCGCAAACCCGTGAGCGCCAACCTGTACACCATCCCCGCCAGTGCCAAAGTCGGCATCATCTCCGATGTGGACGACACCATCATGATCACGCAGGCCCCGGTGCCATGGAAGGCCGCGTACAACCTGCTGTTCCTCGACCCCAAGAAGAAAGCCTCCGTGCCGGGCATGAGCGTGCTGTTCACCCGCATCGCCGACTTGTTCCCCGGCGCACCGTTCTTCTATCTTTCGACATCGCCCTGGAATGTGGAGAGTTCGATTCGCAACTTCATCACTGACCATGGTTTTCCCGAAGGCCCGCTGCTGCTGCGCGACCTCGACCCGAGGCCCAAGACCTTCGTACCCACCGGCCCCCAGCACAAACTTGAGTTTGCCGAACAACTTATGGCCGACTTCCCAGACATGAAGTTCATTCTGGTGGGCGATGACGGGCAGAAAGACCCGACCACGTACGCCACCATCGCCCGCAGATATCCCGGACGTGTACTGGCGATCGTCATTCGTGAGTTGAGCCCGCGCGAATCAACCGGATTGGCGTCGGTGACGGGGCTCACCTCGACCCAGCCGACTCCGGTAACCGATGTGCCAGTATTCACCGGCACCACCGGCTCGAACATTCTGAAGACCATGCTGCCGTATCTGAAGACGGTGTTGCGATAGGTGCGGCGTGATGAACACTGAATGCGTCCCGGTGCGGTGCCTCGCCTATAATCGCGTGGTATGACTGACGAGAGCACAAACGCCGCGGCCGCGATGCCGCCTTACGCCAAGCGCGAGCCGAAGCGCCGCGAATTCCACGGTGACGTTTTCGAAGACGATTACGAGTGGATGCGAGACAAAGACTCCGATGATGTGCGCAGCTACGTAGCTGCCGAAAACCAGTACTGCGAGCGTCGCATGGCGCATCTGGCGGATTTCCGGCATACGTTGTTTGAAGAGCTGAAATCGCATGTGGAAGAGACTGATATGTCGGTTCCCACGCGCGTCAATGATTACTGGTACTTCACCCGCACGCAGCAGGGCAAACAGTATGGCGTGCAATGCCGCATCCCCGTGCGCGATGCCGATGACTGGGACCCGCCGGTCGTGGATCCGCAAGGCGCGCCCGGCTCCATGCCCGGTGAACAGGTCGTTTTTGATGCGAACAAGGAATCCGAGGGGCATGACTTCTTCCGGCTCGGCGGCTTGGATCTGAGCAAGGACGGCCGTTGGATGCTGTACGGCGTGGATGTTGCGGGAGACGAGCGATATGATTTCCGCATTCGCGACCTTGCCGGGCTGGAGACCGGGGAGCCGGTCAGCGAACTGCCCGAACAGTTCACCGGCATTGGCAGCGCATGCTTCACGCCGGACGGCCAATGGGTGTTCTGGGTGGAATTGGACGATTCCTGGCGGCCGCTCGCTGTGTGGCGTCATCGTGTTGGCACGGCGGTCGAATCGGATGTGTGCGTGTACCGAGAAACCGATGAACGGTTCTGGGTGGGCGTTGGCATCAGTTTTGATGAGCGCAATATCGTGATCGGCACCGGTTCCAAAACCACCACCGAAGTGCTGATGCTGCCGGTGGCCACGCCTGAAGGCGAATTCCAAGCTTTCATTCCGCGTCAGAACGATATTGAATATGATGTGAGCTTTGCCTGTTTTGAAGGCGCGGGGGAGAACGGTGCGGATGTGCCAATCGCCGTGGTCTATCACAACGCTGCCAATCCGAATTTCGAAATCGACGTCATTGACATGCGTGGCCATGAGCCGCCGTACCGACTCGGCGAAGGCGTGTGCATTGCCGCCGGGTCGCCGTACGGCTGTGAACATGGTGAGCCGGATAAGCCGATTACCGAGGCATACTTCAACGCCGTCAATCCGGCGATATTGCAGGGTGCCCACGGTCTGGGCATCGAAGGCATCGCGTTGCATCGCAACTTTGTGTCCCTGAGCTACCGTGCCGACGGCCAGCCGCACGTGGCATACATGACCAAGAGCGCGGCTGGCCGCCGACTTCCTGGCCGGACGGCCGTGGCGGTTTACGGAATTGCTGCCGCCTGCCCTGGAGGACGACTGGGACATGGTTGCCGACGATCGCGAAAACTTCACCGGCGATCATGGCGAAATCTTGTGGACCGAAGATGAGGCCCCCACGGATCACACGTCATCTTCCGATGGTGCTAGCGACGACCACCTGCCCGGTGAGACCCGGCGCTTGTACACCATCGGCGTCGGCGGCAACCCCTCGTATGAGGCGCCGCGCATGCGCTACTCGTTCGCCAGCTACACCCGCCCGGGCGAGTTGCACGAAATCGATCCCGCCACCGGTGAAGATGCGCTGCTGAAGCGAGCCACCGTGTTGGGCAACTTCAATCCACGCGATTACATGGAACGCCGTGTGTGGATTACCGCGCGCGACGGCGAACGCATTCCTGTTTCCCTCGTCTGGCACCGCGATTGCCCGGCGCAGGATTCGCCGATGTTCATTACCGGATATGGTGCATACGAGATTTCCTCCGATCCGGGGTTCTCGGTCTCTCGTCTGAGCATGTTGGATCGCGGTGTGCTGTACGCCGTGCCGCATATTCGTGGCGGCGGCGAAATGGGACGCGCCTGGTATGAGCAGGGGCGCAGACTGAACAAGAAGCATTCCTTTGAGGACTTCGTGGACGCCACACGCGCGCTGCAGAAGGCGCATTTGGCTGATGCTTGGCGCACCGTGGCCAACGGCGGATCCGCTGGCGGCCTGCTGATGGGCGCGATTGCCAATATGGCGCCCGAATGCTACGCCGGTGTTGAGGCGGATGTGCCGTTCGTGGACGCGTTGACCTCCATTCTTGACCCGGACTTGCCGTTGACCGTCACCGAATGGGACGAATGGGGAGACCCGTTGCATGACCCTGAGGTGTATCAGTACATGAAGTCGTACACGCCATACGAGAATGTGCCGGTCGCCGTGCTCGAGGGCGGCAACGACGAGGCTGCCGGTGACGGCAGTGCTGATGGGGCTGCCACCGGCGCGGTCGCCGCCGCGCAATTCCCGAGAATCTTCATTACCACCTCGATGAACGACACCCGCGTGCTGTACGTCGAGCCGCTCAAATGGCTGGCCCGTTTGCAGTCCGCCGGCGTGGACGCGGTGGCCAAGATTGAGGTCGAGGCCGGTCACGGCGGTCTATCCGGGCGTTACAAGCAATGGGAAGAGGTTTCCTATGAGAACGCTTGGTGCATGGATGTGATGGGGCTCGCTCATTAGGCCATGTCCACTAGCTGAGCGGGTTCGGGCCGGCAGGTGATAGCGCGAGTAGGCTCCTTGAACTATGGCAAAGACATATAAAATCGCCGTTATTCCCGGCGACGGTATTGGCAAGGAAGTCACTCCGTGGGCTCAGAAGGCTTTGGAAAAGGCCGCTGAAGGCGTAGCTGACTTCGAGTACGAGAACTTCGACTTGGGTGCCGAGCGCTATCTGCGCGATGGTGCGATCCTGCCCGAGGACGAAGAGGAGCGCATCAAGGCCAACGACGCGATTCTGCTCGGTGCCGTGGGCGATCCGCGCATCAAGGCCGGCATTCTGGAACGCGGCCTGCTGCTCAAGCTCCGCTTCGACCTCGACCAGTACGTGAACCTGCGCCCCTCCAAGCTGTACAAGGGCGTCACCTCGCCGCTCGCCAACCCCGGCGACATCGACTTCGTGGTGGTGCGTGAAGGCACCGAAGGTCTGTACTGCGGTGCCGGCGGCGCGGTGCGCCGCAACACCCCGCAGGAGGTGGCCACCGAGGTGTCCATCAACACCGCATACGGTGTGGAGCGTGTGGTGCGTTACGCCTTCAAGCTCGCTATGAAGCGCAAGAAGCACGTCACCCTGGTGCACAAGAAGAACGTGCTCGTCAACGCCGGTGATATGTGGCAGCGCATCGTTGACAAGGTCGGCGAGGAATACCCTGAGGTCACCCACGACTACCAGCACATCGATGCGGCCACCATCTTCCTGGTCTCCGACCCGAGCCGTTTCGATGTGATTCTCACCGACAACCTCTTTGGCGACATTCTGACCGATGAGGCCGGCTCCGTGGTGGGCGGCGTGGGCTACTCCGCCTCCGGCTGCATCAACGCCTCCGACGAGTTCCCGTCCATGTTCGAGCCGATTCACGGTTCCGCTCCGGACATCGCCGGTCAGAACAAGGCCAACCCGACCGCCGCCATCCTCTCCGCCGCCATGCTGCTCGAGCATCTCGGCTTTGATGATGCGGCCAAGAAGATCCATACCGCCGTCGAAGCGGACATCGAGGAGCTCGGCTCCACCGTGCGCTCCACCGACCAAGTCGGCAAGGACATTCTGGCCCGCATGTGACCTCAAACCTGGCTCCCCTCACTGAGGGGAGCCAGAAAACTCTCTATACTGAGTTGCATGCAAATGCGACATGGGGAATGCAAAACCGTTGGCAGCAAACTAGTCGCCGTGACCGTATCCGTCGATGATGACGGCACCGCACAGTCATGCCATATCAGTGGTGATTTCTTTATTGAATCAGTTTCGGATGCCGAATCCCATGCTTTGTTGCATGACCTGGAACGAGCTCTAATTAGCGATGATTCATTGCGGTCCGTATTGGACGCTCACCCTAGTTGCCAAATTATCGGCACAGATGAAATTGCCATCAAAACCGCATACAGCCGAGCCGTAAGCAGCAACTTGCCCCCGCTGGCGGGGGCTCCAGCGCAGCGGGTGGGGGTGGGCAGCCCCGATGCGCCGAACATCCCAGCATCCATCAATGCACAAACCAAGCAGCCCGACAAAAGCTCTGAATACCGGGAGCGCTGGAACGCCCTCAAGCCTCAACTCACCGTGATCCACGACCATCCGCGTACTCCGGACGAGCAAATGGCCATTGACGAGACCTGGGCGCGTGAAGTCGCAGCAGGAACACGACAGCCGACCATCCGATTATGGGAGTGGGCGGGCCCGGCTGTGGTCATCGGCCGTTTCCAATCGGCCCAGGACGAGGTGAATCTGGACATTGCCAAGCAGCTCGGCTTCGACGTGGTACGCCGTTGCACGGGTGGCGGAGCGATGTTTATCGAACCGGGCAACACCATTACCTATTCTCTGTATGCGCCGCTCGATTTCGTTCAGGGCGTAAGCATCGAAGAATCCTACCGGCTCTGTGACTGGTGGCTGGTCGAAGCGCTGCGCGAACTTGGTTTAGATGTGCGGTTCGCGGGCCTCAATGATATCGCCTCGCAGTACGGCAAGATCGGGGGAGCGGCGCAGCGGCGCTTCCCCGTAGGCTCAGGCGGCGCGGTGCTGCACCATGTGACCATGGCATATGACATCGATGCGGCCAAGATGAGCCGTGTGCTCAACACCAGTCGCGAGAAGATGTCAGACAAAGCGGTGAAATCAGCGGTCAAACGCGTGGACCCGATGAAAAGCCAGACGGGTCTCAGCCGCGAACACATCGTCGAGCACCTTATTGACTGGTTTGCGGCGTGATTTCACCGATGGCCGTATACGATTTTGCCGCTGGCCGTGCGCGGTTTTGTCATGGGCGAGCGCGGTAGCCGCGACAGTGCCGTTTTTCGCGGTAACGCATTCGTCAGCATGTCGTACGGCTATCGGATCGTGCCACACATGAAGTGACGAATGAGGGCATGCTCCTGACGAAACCTGTGGGGCGCGTTACAATATGACGGATGGGCGACGACGGTCATAGGACAATAAGGATGGTGCGATGAGCTTGGAAACGCCAAACGCTTTTGCTGACGAGGAAAACATCCTGTTGCATACGGCATTGTTCAAGCAGGTATCGCCAGCCGAAGCCGAGGAGCTGTTGCCGCATTTGAAGCATGCGACGTTCGATAAAGGCGACTATATCTTCTCCGAAGGCGATACCGATCAGCGCATGTATTTACTGGAGCAGGGGCGCGTCAAGCTGATTCGCACTTCTTCCGATGACCGCGTGCAGCTGCTGTCCATCCACGCGCCGGGCGAAGTGCTTGGCGAGATTCCGGTATTCGACCCTCATGGTGGCCCGCGCACCGCGTCCGCGGTGTCCATGAGCCATGGCACGCGCGTGGTCTGGCTGGAGCATGATGCCCTGTTCGCATGGCTTGATGAGCATCCGCGTGTGGCCATCGACATGTTGCAGGTCATGGCCAGCCGCCAGCGCGGCAACAACGAACGCATCTCCGACTTGGTATTCATGGATGTGCCGGCGCGTCTGGCCAAGACATTGCTCAACTTGGGCTCACGTTTCGGCGAGCCGGTGGAACAGGGCCTCAAAGTGCCGCATGACCTGACTCAGGAAGAGCTGGCCCAACTGGTGGGCTCCAGTCGTGAGACCGTGAACAAGGCGTTGATGGACTTTTCCAACCGCGGATGGATCGCACGTGACGGCCGATCGATCATCATCTTCCAGCCCGGTATGCTGATTCGACGCTCGCGGCGCTGACCGTTCGGCTGACTTCCAGCCAATGTTACGCTAGTGCGATTCTTGTGATGATATGTTCACGGGAGCTGACCGTAAGCCCGGTTGGTAGGGCACCCCATTTAGAATGGGGCCCATGCCCAAAAAGAAGTCCCTCACTCTCCAACGTGTGCTTGTTCTCCTCTTGGCCTATATCATGCTTGCCGTCTGCGGCGGCGTGGCGGCCAGCGTGTTGTTTGTACCGGGTGTGATCGGTGCCAATAAAGCCGCCAAAGCGGTGATTCCGTCGCTCAAGGTAGAAAACGTGGACTTCGACGTGACTAGTCTGCCCCAGAAGTCGACGATGTACGCGCGAGACGGTTCCACCGTTATCGCGACGTTCTACAACCAAAACCGTATCGTCGTGCCGCTGAAGAAGATTTCCAAAACCATGCAGCAGGCAGTGGTGGCGCGCGAAGACCGTCGATTCTGGACTCACGCCGGCGTCGACGTGCAAGGCGTGATGCGTGCGTTCGTGCAGACCTACCTCGTCAAAGGCTCCCAGCAGGGTGGTTCGTCGCTGACCCAGCAGTACGTCAAGAACGTGCTGCTGATGCAGGCGATCGAGGATGACGATTCGATCGCCCAGTACCATGCCACTGAAGACACCATCGCCCGTAAGATTCGCGAGATGCTGATTTCCGTGCAGATGGAAAAGAAGTATTCCAAGGCCGAGATTCTGCAGGGCTATTTGAACATCGCCCAGTTCGGCAACAACCTGTATGGCGTGGAAACCGCGGCCCAGCGCTACTTCAGCGTGTCCGCCGCCGATTTGAACGTGGTGCAGTCCGCCACCATCGCGGCTATCACCAAGAACCCAAGCCTGTATGATCCGCTGGTCGAAGAGAACCAGAAGGAAAGCGAAAACCAACGCAATATCGTGCTCAAGCTGATGCTGCAGGAAGGATACATCACCCAGAAGCAGTACACCGAAGCTGTGAACACGCCGTTGAAGGACACGCTGAAAGCACAGGACGTGAATGTCGGCTGTCAGGACACCGGCGATTACGCGTACTTCTGCGATTTTGTGGTGCATCGCATCCAGAACTCCGAAGAATTCGGCAAGACTCGTGCCGAGCGTAACAAGCTGCTGCAGGAGGGTGGCCTGAAAATCGTCACCACGCTGGATGTGGAAGCGAATTCCACGATGATGGAGACCGCGCGTAATACCATTCCACCGGACGATCCCAGCGGCATGGAGATAGCCATGGCCGCAGTCAAACCGGGAACCGGCGAAGTGCTGAGCTTTGGCCTGAATCGTTACTATGACGCCACTCCGGCAGCCGCGAACGATCCCACCAAGACGAGCCAGAACTATGCCGTCGATTTGGCGGATGGCGGTGGTTCTGGTTGGACCATCGGTTCGTCCTGGAAGCCGATCAACCTGATTGCGTGGATGGAAGCGGGCCATTCCATCAACGACAACCTCCAGACCTCGACGTCATACCCCACTACGGACTTCGCCTGCAGTAACTATTCGGGCGGTGCCGATTCGTGGAACGTGTCGAACGCCATGGGCGCAGGTACAGTGAACCCAGAAAGCCCATTCCTCGGTCTGGTCCGTTCGCATAACACTACTCAGGCTTCCATGGGTGCCATCCTCAAACTGTGCAAGGTGGCGGACACCGCGACTGAACTGGGATACCATGACGCCGCCACGGGTGAGACCATCGACAAAACCCAGGTGTATACACCATCCATGATGATCGGCTCGGTGAATGTGTCCCCGCTGACCATGGCGAGCATCTTCGCCGTATACGCCTCGAATGGTGTGCAATGCAACCCGATTGCCATCAGCAAGGTGACCGATAAGGACGGCAACGATCTCAAGGTTCCATCCGCGAACTGCCATCAGGCGGTGGATAAGGACATCATCCAAACACTCGCTTATACCCTGAACCAAGGTACGGTGCGGCCGGATGGTGCCGGTTGGTCATTCAGATTGGCTGACGGGCGTAAGTCGTTTGGTAAGACCGGTACCAGTGAGGATCTTGCGGTGTCCGGTGGATCGTTCATTCCTAATCAGATTGCGGCGTTCGCTGTGGTCGGCGATGCACAGAACCCGTACACCAACCGTATTTCCAACATTGCCATCAACGGCCGGTACAACAGCTATTGGGATGGTTCGACAATCGCGGCTCCGGCCGTTACCAACTTCTTCAATAGCTACATTTCCAAGAAGAAAATACCGATTGACAACGATTACGGCCAGCCCGTCTCGAAGTACACCACGACTGGCAAGTATCTGGGCATTGGCGGACGAACGTTCAGCGTGCCGCAGACCACTACGAATGGCAACAGCCAATCGCAGAGCAGCAACAATCAGTCTCAGTCGCAGAACACTGGGCAAAACAACACCCAAACCCAGGGCACCAATTCAGAGCAGTCGAATGATGGCCAGTGATTGGTGATTGGCGTTTGACATTTGGTGATTGCAGGCCGGCTGAGTCTGCGTAACATGGCCGACTGCGATACCCAAATTACGTAGTTTGCGGGCGTTACCTGTTTCAGGTGACGCCCGTTTTACAATACTTAATGACAACGCCATCGCGTTCATCGAATATTTGCCATGAACGTGCATCGGAAAGGGGAACGATGAGCAACGACGATCTGACGCATGAGAATTTTGATTTTCGTGGATTCGACGTGCCGGATCTCAAAGCGGTGACGCTGGCTTCGTCTTCGGACGGCGATCAGTCCAAGCAGCCGAAGACCAAGCACGAGGATGCATCGAAGAACCGTAAGCACGGTAAGAAGAAGTCAAAATCCGATGCACGGTCCAAGAAGCGGGCCGGCGCGGGCAAGACGAGCGAATCGTTCGATGATTATGAGGATTATGAGGAAAGGGAAGCTGTGAGCAAGGCAGATAAGAAAGTCAGCAAGGACCGTCCGGGGCTGTTTGCGCCAATGACGCTGCGCGAGGTGACCGTGCGTAATCGTATTTGGTTGCCGCCGATGTGCACGTATTCGTCGTTCGCCCGCGATGGTAGGCCCACGCCGTTCCACTACCAGCATTACGTGTCTCGCGCGTTCGGCGGATTCGGCATGGTGATTGTCGAATCCACCGCCGTGGCTCCTGAGGGGCGTATCACGCCGTGCGATCTGGGCCTGTGGGAAGACGGGCAGATTGATGCTTGGCGCTGGATCGTGGACGGTATTCGCGAGGCGGGTGCGGTGCCTGCCATCCAGCTCAACCATGCGGGGCGTAAGGCTTCGACTGGTTGCTTTGCCGTTGGTTACGACGGTCAGAACGTGCCGGAGGAGGCGGGCGGCTGGCCTACCATGGCACCGTCTGAAATCGCGTTCGGTGGGTTGCGTACGCCGCGCGCGCTGTCCGTGGATGAGATTCATGGTCTGGTCGGCGCGTTCGCCGTGGCGGCGGGCCGTGCGGTGGCCGCCGGCTTCCAGGCGATTCAGATTCATGCCGCGCATGGCTATCTGATTTCTCAGTTCCTTGACCCGCTGAGCAATGAGCGTGATGACGAATATGGTGGCGATTTGACCGGTCGCTCTCGGTTCCTGGTCGAGGTTGTGGATGCCGTGCGTGGGTCCGTCCCCGAGGGCGTGCCGGTTCTGGTGCGCATTTCGGCCACGGATTGGGCCGCTGGCGGTTGGGATTTGGATCAGACCATTGCACTATCCAAGGTGCTGAAGGAGCATGGCGTCGATGTGATGGACGTGTCCACTGGCGGCATCATGTCGGGAGTGTCGATTCCGGTCAAGCCGAACTATCAGGTGCCGTTCGCCGAGCAGGTCAAGTCCAAGGCCGATATTCCGGTGACCGCGGTGGGTCTTATCACCAAGCCGAAGCAGGCGGCCAAGATTTTGGCCCGGGGCGAAGCCGATGCCGTGGAA
>OAUG01000450.1_pt1 | contig 14235 bp, 10 predicted proteins | sample 1476141 | NCBI WGS metagenome assembly OAUG01 (sample SAMEA2580007, study PRJEB22360) | human gut metagenome | biome: human gut; feature: human-associated habitat; material: faeces | place: Denmark | collected 2008/2010 | reverse complement strand
ATTCCTTACCAAGAATCCGCAGCACACCGGCCATTATGATATATGCCGCAATACAGGGGGCAATCAGCCCTGCACCTTACCTCCTTGCGCGCTACGGTATCCGAAGTTCATCATCTCGCTGTTGTAGGCGACCACGCCACGGCCGACCGCCGGCAGAACGATCATGCCGCCATCGCCATGATGCGCGGCGACTTCGTCCAAAGTGGCCGTCGCGGCATCCTCGACGTTCTCGCCGGAGAAACGCACACGATCCGACACCTGATGGGCGGCGACCACCTTGATGAACGCCTCGCCGATGCCGGTGCAGGACACCGCCACCGTGGACTGGTTGGCGAACGTGCCGCAACCAGGCAGCGGCGAATCACCCACACGACCGTGCATCTGGTTGGTGATGCCGCCAGTGGACGTGCCAGCGGCGATATTGCCCTCGGCATCGCGCGCCACGGCACCGATGGTGCCATGCTTCTCCCACTCATCGCCACCGGACTGAGCCTCGGCCAAGGACTGACGACGCTGTTCGGTGATGAAGTACTCGTTGCTTTCGGTCGCGACGCCCCAATCGGCGATCTCGGCATCGGTCGGGTCCGCGAACAGCACATGCTTGGTCTGCTCTTTGACGGCACGCGCCGCATCGATCGGGTTCTTCACGGTGCTTACGCCGGTGACCGCACCGACCTCGCCATCGCCGGTCATCAGGCAGGCGTCCATCTGGGCGATGCCATCGCTGGTCAGGGCGGCACCACGGCCGGCGTTGAATTCGGGAGCGTCTTCCATGACGTGGATGGCGGCGACCACAGCCTCATGCGCCGGTGCTCCGGATTCCAACAACTGGTATCCGGCATCGAGGGCGCGCTGCAGATCAAGTTCGACCTGGGCGATGCGTTCAGGCGTGCTGTGCTTGCCACGACTGCCCGCTCCGGCGTGAATGACAAGCGTGATGCCGGTTTCGCTGCCCGCCAGTTCAGTGGTCACCGGCGAAACGGAGGATGTGGTCATATCGTGTCCCTTTCTGGAGTCAGATGGATGTGCTGACGCCAACGTATCGTTGCTTCCGCATGTATGATAGCCGTTGATGACCGCGACCGGTTCCGCATTTCGCATCATCGGCTCGCGATGGCGTGACTCGTTACTGCGCCACCTCGCCACTACGCCAGGGGCAATGCGATGCCGGCTCGATCGGCCAGGTCACGCAACGACCACGTGGTCTGCCCCGTTCGCCCGACAACGCTATGCGCATGCCACAGCGAACTGATGATGGCTTCCTCGCTTATTCATTCGTCGAATGCACCCATCGATGTGGGTATGCAGCCATCAAAAAAACTCGACAACCGCAATGAGCCAGTCACTTGGCTACATCTGTGCTATCGTCTCGCCAATGATTCGAATGCCGGTATCAATGTCAGCAGCATCCGGGCGCACAAAGTTGAGACGGATGTGGGAATCATCCATTTCGTCAACGTCGAACACGCTGCCCGGCATGAACGTGACGCCTTGGGAACGGCAGGATTCCAATACATCCAGAGAGCGCACGCCGTCCGGTAAGGAAACCCAAATATAGTAGCCGCCTGCAGGCACGGTCCAATACACTTCATCCGGCGCATACCGCTCCAATGCTGCGATTGCTGTATCTCGTCGAATGCGGTAAGCCTTAATCAAACCGCGCAAATGTTCGGCGACGCGGCCTTCTTTAAGCAGTTCCAGGCAGATGCGCTGCGATGACGTGCTCGTATGCTGGTCGACCATGCGCCGCAGAGCCGCCAGCCGGTTAATCACATGCGGGTCGGCCACAACCCATCCCGTGCGCAGGCCCGAAGTGACGGTTTTCGAGAACGTCGACAAATACATCACGTATCCCGCATTCTCCATGCCCTTAAGCGGTATGGGGCGATGTGCGTCGGACGATTCCCCGCCGTACCACAAATCGCCGTAAGCATCGTCTTCCACGATCAGACACTGATAGCGCCGCGCCACGTCGATGAGTTCGCTGCGTCGTTCGGGCGGCAGCGTGGTACCGGTGGGGTTTTGGAACGTCGGGACGGTGTAGATGAGCTTGGGCCGGAATCGCGCGCAATAGCCGTCCAACAGGTCTGTACGCATACCGTGCTCGTCCACTGGAACGCCGATGATGCGCGCATCCGCCGAGCGGAAGGTCTGCAATGCCGGGAAGAACGTGGATTGTTCGACCAGCACGCAGTCGCCAGGATTGACGAATGCACGCACGATAAGATCGATGCCTTGCTCGGAACCGGAAAGCACCATCACGTTTCGTACATCGCACTGCACGCCGCGTGTGCTCATATGCTCGGCAAGTAATGCGCGGAGTTCATCGAATCCTTCGATAGGCGATTCTGGCTGACCGTCGAATTCGCGCGACTCAAACGCTTCAATGCTCACTGAACGCAACAAATCGTCGGGAATATCCGCCGGATTAGGCGAGCCGGTGGCAAAGTCGATGATGGTATCGCCGCGTTGCGCCCGCTCGGCCGAGGCAATGTCGTGGTAGGTGAATCGGTTGGAATAGTCGGAGAACAACACCGACCACGGCGGCCGCACAACGCTCGGTTTCGGCTCCTCGTCAATCGGCTCATGTCTCACTACAGGAATCCGGGCAGTCTCAATATGCTGCAACGGCAGCACGAACGTGCCTTTGCCTACTTTGGAGGCGATGAGTCCCTCATCTTTGAGTTGCTGATAGGCCTGTAATACCGTGGTGCGATTGACCTCGAGGCGTGAGGCCAACTCGCGTTCAGGCGGCAGACGATAGCCCTCAGCCATTGCGCCGGAGACAATCTGTTCACGCAGCTCAGCGGCCAGCTGCCGGTACATCGGCACCGTGCTGCGCCGGTTCAGCGTGAACTGCATGGCAGATCGTCTCCTTGATTCGTCGGTCGAATACCAGTCTAACGGCAGACGAATCGGCTACAGCGACAGGAAGAGCTCGTGGATGCGGACGTCGTCCGTGAGTTCGGGATGGAAGGCGGTGGCGAGGATGTTGCCTTGGCGCAGGCCCACCACGTGACCATCGACTTCGGTTTCGACCGTAGCCTCGGGGCCGACCGACACCACGTAGGGTCCACGGATGAACACCAGCGGAAAGTCCGCGATGCGCTGTGGGTCGTCGGCTTGGCCGAAATCAGCGATGGCTTGGAAGCTGCCGAGCTGACGACCGTAAGCATTGCGGCGCACTACAGCGTCGAGCGCGCCGAAGTAGACGTTCTCATCATTGTCGAGCTTCTTGGCCAGCAGAATCATGCCAGCGCAGGTGCCAAGCACCGGTTTGCCGGCCTTGATGTGGGCGGCGATCGGCTCGAACAGGCCGGTGGAACGCAGGAGTTTGCCTTGCGTGGTGGATTCACCGCCAGGCAGGATGACCCGGTCGATGGATTCATCGAAATCCTCGGCCGCGCGCAACAGCTTCCACGGGGCGCCGAGTTTGTCGAGCACCGCCGCATGTTCGGCGAACGCGCCCTGCACGGCCAGAATACCGGTCACGCCGTGCGTGGCGGTTTCGGCGTCTGCGGATTCTTCTTTGGAAATGTATTCAACAGCTACAACCATGTTGTCCTCTCCGGCTTCGACTCCCGTCACTCTCCGCGAGCGGCCATGATGGTCTGAATCTCGTCCTCGTTGATACCGACCATGGCTTCGCCTAGGTTTTCGGACAGCTTGGCGAGCAGATCGGCGTCCTGCCAGTTGGCGGTGGCCTTGACGATGGCGGCGGCGCGCTTGGCCGGATCGCCGGACTTGAAGATACCGGAGCCCACGAACACGCCTTCGGCACCGAGTTCCATCATCAGGGCGGCGTCGGCCGGGGTGGCCACACCACCGGCGGCGAAGTTCACGACGGGCAGACGGCCGTTGTCGTGCACGTACTTGGCCAGATCGTAGGGCACGGCCAGCTGCTTGGCGGCCTCGTAGACCTCGTCGTCGCGCAGGCCGACAAGTTCGCGGATCTGCTTGTTCATGGTGCGCATGTGGCGCACGGCCTGAATCACGTCGCCGGTGCCGGGCTCGCCCTTGGTGCGAATCATGGCTGCACCCTCGGCGATGCGGCGCAGCGCCTCGCCCAGGTTCTTCGCACCGCACACAAACGGCACATCGAACTGGTTCTTGTCGATGTGGTACACGTCGTCGGCCGGGGAAAGCACCTCGGATTCGTCGATGTAATCGATTTCGATGGCCTGCAGAATGCGGGCCTCGGCGATGTGTCCGATACGCACCTTGGCCATAACCGGAATGGACACGGCTTCCTGGATGCCCTTGATCATGGCCGGGTCGCTCATGCGGGAAACGCCGCCGGCGGCACGGATGTCGGCGGGGATGCGCTCGAGCGCCATCACCGCGCAGGCACCAGCGTCCTGAGCGATCTTCGCCTGCTCGGGCGTGGTGACGTCCATGATCACGCCGCCCTTGAGCATCTGGGCCAAATTACGGTTGAGTTCCGCACGATTCTGCGTCATGAGTTTCCCTTCGTTCGACGCTGCTTGGTATCGCGCTTCATTATTGAACGGAGTGGATTGGCCCCACCCAAACCAGTCCAATTTGGATGGGGCCAATTCGCAACTTCTGCACCCATCCAATCCAACCTCCACATGTTTATCTCTCCCATTTGGCATGTAATCCCTGATTGTCAATCAATCACAGGCCAGGAGGAGAAGAGTTGGCATGCGTGCGATTACTTGCTATTCGCATCGTCCGCATCGCCCGAAATGCCATCCACATATTCAAGAATGTCGCCGGGCTGGCAATCCAATGCCGCACAGATGGCGGCGAGGGCGGAAAAGCGGATGGCGGAAACGCGATTGTTTTTGATTTTGGAAAGGTTCACGTTGGTGATGCCCACCTGATCGGCCAGCCAGTTGAGTGAGCGGCCTCGCTCGACCATGATGCGGTCGAGGCGCAGGACGATATGGCCTATGCCGGCCGGACCGGTGGAGTTTGAGTCAGCCGTATTCAGGCCGGTCTCGCTCGAATCAACGATGTTCAGGCTGTCCTCATTCGGGCCCTCGGTGTTCGGACCGGCCCTGTTCGGACCGGCGCCACGCGGGCCTACGGCGCTCTTCCCCCTCACAGCAGACCGTCGACTTCCCGTTGCAGACCCATGCCATAATCGAAGATGCGCGCAATCAGCAACAGGATAATGCCAATCATCACCATCATGCCGCTCATCCATAAGCCCCAGTTGCCGCCCGTGCCAGCCAGGAAACATACGATGAAGTTCACCAGACCCACAATCGGCGCGACAATCAGATACCAGCCAGCCCTGTTCAACCGGTCGGACACCATGCCTTGGAAAGGCGTGGCATCCCTGCCGTCTGCAAGCCACACCGTCAAATCCTTGCACAGTGCGGCCATTTCGGAGAACGCCAAGGCCAGTAGAGCGTAGACCACCATTCTCGCCAGACCGGTGGAGATGGTAGCTACCATGTTGACGGGACCGTCGTGGAAGTTCTGCAGATTATAGGAGTAGTCCAACAAGTCGCCCTTGATGCTGAGGGTGAACGCGCCGCCGACATTCAGGTCGACACTGCCGAAGTTCGCGGCGAACGAGCGCGGGGAAATGAGGAATACCACCCACACCACGGCCGCGAGCGCTGCGATGATCCATAGGAGCGCGGCACCGATGCGGGCCAGGATCAAGGCCGCGCCACCGGCCTTATCCAAACCGAAGGATAGTTTCTTTGTCGTTGCCATGATTGAGCCTCCGCTTCATTGCGCAAACCAAGCAACTCATACTTGCATTATACCATAATTTATCGTTTGTCATTAAAAAGTTAATATCAAACGAATAGTTGATGTGACATCGATGCTGCGCGATATATCTGACGTCGCTTCTCTCGCCCCGCCCGACTGCGGCCAGTAACCTCCCTCGTCAGAGGGAGAGATTACTAGCCAACGGTGTTGCCGTAGATTTGGGCTTGGAGGTCTTTACGGGCGGTTTCCATGCGGGTGATCTGGCCGAGGAGGGTTATCTTCTCTTCGCCGTCGGGCAGCTGGGCCATGCGGCGTTTGGCCAAACCGATCTGGCGCATGAAGCCCATGTCCAACAATCGGGTGAGCAGTTCGGTGGCATAGCGCTGCTCTTCCGGCGTGGCAGGGCGTAGCTGCACGGCGGCCGCACCACCGCCGACTCCCCCAGGCACGTTCGACTGCGGAGGTTGTGCGCCATTACCACCGTCGTCGCCAGGCAGTGGCAACGGCATGACGGCCAGCTCGTTGATCACCTGATTCAGCATCGGTCCGCCGGCCTTAGTGAGGTTGTGCATCCACAGCCCCTGCGGGGTATCGTCGGATGGCAGTCCGCCGGCGGCCGCGATCGCCTGGAACAGGGTGCGGAACACCGAAGTCATGAAATGGTCGATGGTCAGCTGCCCGAACATGGTGCGGTCGATGGCGCGCGGCACCTGAATCAGCACGGCCATGAACTGCTGTTCGGCGATGAATACGGCGTCGTCGATCTTGAAATATGCCTGTTCGGCGGCGTCACGGCGCTCCAACGCCTTGCGCGTGGCCGGATTGGCGTATGGGTTGGTGCCGGGTTCCACACGCGGCTCGTCACGCTCGAATCGACGTTTGGGCGCGTAGGCGTCCTCATCGCGTACATGCATCTGCCGGCGCGCGTTCATCACCTCGCGGCGCATCACCTCAAGATCCACGCCGATACGGCCCGCGGACTTGCGCGCGTAAGCGTCCCATAGGGAGCGGTCGCGAATCTGCGCCACCAGCGGGGCCACGGCTTTCATCGCACCCACTTGGCCGGGCGTGTAGGTCAGGTCGAACCGGCTGATGGCGGCGTCGATCACGAAGTCATACAACGGTTTGGCGCGGGCGATCAGCGAACGCACTGCTTCGTTGCCTCGCTCGATGCGCAGGTCGCACGGGTCGAGATTGTCGTCGGCCACGGCCACGAAGGTTTGGGAGAGGAAGGCCGAATCAAGGCCGAAGGCATGCAGCGCGGCTTTCTGGCCGGCGGCGTCACCATCGAACGTGAACACGATGCGCGAGCTCAACGGCTGGTCCTTGACCTTCAACGGCCCGACCAGCTGGACCGCGCCCAGCGAATCGTCGGCGATCAGGCGGCGCACAATCTTGGCGTGCTCGGCGCCGAACGCCGTGCCGCACGTGGCGATGGCGGTGTCGATGCCGGCCAAGTGCATGGCCATCACGTCCGTATAGCCTTCGACGATCACCACCTGCCGCTTCTTGACGATGGCGGATTTGGCCAAATCGATGCCGTAAAGCACCTGGGTTTTGCGGTAGAGCTGCGTATCCGGCGTGTTGATGTATTTGGCGGCGATCTGGTCGTCCTCATACAGCTTGCGCGCGCCGAAGCCGAGCGTGCGGCCGGTCGAATCGCGGATGGGCCAGGTCACTCGGCCGCGGAAATAGTCATAGATGCCGCGCTGGCCTTGACGGGCCAAGCCCGCGTCGAGGATTTCCTTCTGCGTAAATCCCTTGGAGGCCAAGTGGCGCACGAGATTATCCCAGCCTTGCGGCGCGTAGCCGCAGCCGAAACGTTCGCAGTCGGCTTGGGAGAAGTTGCGGCCGCCAAGCAGCTTGCGGGCGGGCAGTGCTTCCTTGGTCAAGATCTGGGAGACGAAGAAGCGCTGGGCTTCCTCGCAGGCTTCCAGCAGTCGCGTGCGCTTGGAGCCGGTGTTCTCGCGCGCCGGGCCATTGCCGCTGTTCTCGTAGTGCAGCTCGATATGGTACTTGTCGGCGAGCAGTTCCACGGCTTCGCGGAAGTCGATGTTTTCGGATTGTTCGACGTATTTGAATACGTCGCCACCCAAGCCGCAGCCGAAGCAGTGCCACACGCCGAGCGAGGGACGCACGTTGAAGCTGCCGGTTTTCTCGTCGTGGAACGGGCACAAGCCCACGAAGGTGCCGGTGCCGGAGGACTTAAGCGTTACGGTCGCAGATACAATGTCATACAGGTCCGCGGCGGCGCGCACCTTCTCGACATCTTCTTTCTTAATCATTCCGACCATAAGTCTCTAGAGTACCGCCTCACCTGAGACACGGTAAATTTTTACCGTCGGTTATCATTTCTTCCGCGAAACTCCCTTCAGTCGCCTACAGCGACAGCTCCCCTCACCCGAGGGGAGCTGGCTCGCGCAGCGAGACTGAGGGAAGCGCCCGCCCAACACGCCCTCAGCACAAGATGGAGTGCAGGGCCAGGGCGGAGTTGTCGGTCAAGCTCGCGACCTGATCGATGGCGACGCGCAGGCGTTCGTCGTCGTTGGTGGATTCGTTCCAATCGGCCAGGAACTGGCTTTCCAAAGCGTCGGATGGGAGCGGCGAATCAGCCATAAGCACATCGACCAAATCCGATACGATCTTGAGCTCCTCCTGATGGAATGGCTCGCGCTCGCGAGGCGCCATGACGAAGTACACGGCGATGCCCTTCAGCGCCACGATCTCGTAATTCGTGTTCTCGGGAATCACGATGTTCGCGGAATACCGGGTCAACGGCCCGGGCCCGTACGTGTCGCGCGTGGCGGTTTCCACCGACCAGCAGAAGCGGCCGATCAAATCGGACGTGATGTTCTTAAGCTGTGCCAACGATTCGCGCGAACCATTGAAATGTGCAGGGAACAAATACTCTCGGCGCAATCGCATGAACGCGGCCAGCAGCTTGTCGGCATCCCACTTCGCCCCATACCATGCGCGCGTCTGCTCGATGATGTGGTCCAGCATCTTCGGATCGGCGAGCACAATCGGATCGAACGCGCCGGTGGCGATGGAATCCTCGACGTCATGCACGGAGTAGGCGATATCATCCGAAAGGTCCATGATCTGGCATTCCATGGGCTTGGTGGCCTGAGGCGCGCCGATCTTGAGCCATCGGAATACCGGCTCGTCATCCGGGTAGACGCAGAATTTCTTCGACCGCTCCCCCTTTGGGTGTTGGTCGGCTTCGGCCAAGGTCCACGGGTATTTGACGGCCGCGTCCAAGGCCGCACGGGTCAGGTTCACGCCGGCCGAACGCCCGTCCGGGTGAAAGATCTTGGGTTCGAGCCGGGTCAGGATACGCATGGTCTGTGCGTTGCCTTCGAAGCCGCCGATATTGCTGGCGATGTCGGCGAGCGCACGCTCCCCATTGTGCCCGAACGGCGGGTGGCCAAGGTCGTGGGCCAGACAGGCGCAGTCGACCACGTCCGGATCACAGCCGAGCAATGCGCCGATTTGGCGACCGATCTGGGCGACTTCCAGCGTATGCGTCAGTCGAGTGCGGGCGAAATCGTCGGTACCGGCAATCAGAATCTGGCTTTTCGCGCCCAAACGCCGCAAAGCGGACGAATGAATCAGTCGCGCGCGATCGCGTTCGAAAGCCGTGCGCGACTTGGATTTGGGCGGCTCGGGTGCCCACCGCTCCTCGTCGAAGGCGCTGTAGCCCTCATCGCTCAGCACCTGTTCCCCATCCAAAGTCGTTTCCATATTCCAAGCATAGGCACACATATCGGCCGCAGTAATCCCGACTTCCCGAATATGTGCCACTGACGTCAACTCAACAGCAGATATTCGGGAGATTGGGGCCGATTTCCCGAATATGTGACGCTCAGCACATGTCAACGGCACATATTCGGGAAGAAGGGATTACGGGGTGCCACCGTATGGCGGTAATGCACCTTATAGCAGCGTGGCGGGGTCGAGCTTGGCGAGGTCGGCGGCGGGCAGTACTTCGGCGGCATGCTCGTAAAGGCGCGGGATGCGGTTGCGCAGGCAGGTGAAGATCTCGTAGCTGATGGTGTCGGCGGCGCGGGCCCAATCGTCGGCGGTAGGCTCAACGTAATCCTCGCCGCGGCCCGGGCCGAACAGTTCGACCGTGTCGCCCTCGTGAACGCCGAGTTCGGCGGCGGATCCGTGCAGGTCCACGATGAACTGGTCCATGCACACGCGGCCGCACACGCGGTAGAGCTTCGGACCTTCAGTGGTCATGATGCGCACCGGGCCGCCCGGCTTCTCCACGTGCTTGGCACCTTCCATATCGAAACCGGAAGCGGAGCGGTGGATGCCATCGGCGTAGCCCAGCGGCACAATAGCGGTCGAGGTGTTGTCCGGGGTCAGGTAGGTGCGGCCATAAGAGATGCCATGGCCGGCCTCCACATCCTTGACCGTGCCGAGCTGCGCCTGCAGGCGCATGGCCGGGGTCAGATGCCAGTCGCGCGGGGTGCCCATCGCGGGATCGGGCTCGTAGCCGTACAGGCCGATGCCGGGGCGGGTAAGTTCGAAGTGAATCTCCGGGCGGTCCAAAGTGGCCGCCGTGTTGGCCAGGTGACGGATCTCCGGCGGAATGCCGGCCTGTTCCATGCGGCGCGTGAAGTCCTTGAATGTTTCGATCTGGCGGTCGGTGGAGGACACGAATTCGGGCACATCGGGCGAATCGGCCACGGCGAGATGGCTCCACTGACCCACAATATGCAACACGCCCTCTTTGGCGAGCGGCACGAGTTTGGCGAGCGCGGCGTCGAATCCGGCCGGTGTGAAACCGTTGCGACCGAAGCCGGAATCGACCTTGACGTGTACGCGGGCGGGCTTGCCGAGCTTGCGTGCGGCGGCGGCCACCGCGTCGATGCCGGGCAGGGAGCCGACCGATACGTCGATGTCGGCGGCGATCAGCTCGTCGAACGGGACTTCGGTGCCGTTGTATACCCAAGTCAAAATATGGCAGCGGTCGGGGCCGATGCCGAGCTTGCGCAGCAGCAACGCTTCGTGCGACTGCGCGGTGCCGAGCCATGTGGCGCCGCCGGCGAGCGCGGCCAGGGCGGCGGGCAGCAGTCCGTGGCCGTAGGCGTCGGCCTTGACCACACCCATCACCGCCGTGCCGGAAGCGGGCCCGCCGACCACGGAGACCAGGTGGGCCATGTTGTCGCGCATGGTTTTGAGGTCCACGATGGCCTGTGCGGGGTATTGGCGGCGGGCGGCCGCATAGTTGGCCTTGCCCTGCTCGGACGAGAATGCGATTTCAGGTGCTGCGTTCATGCTCATAGACACCTATTGTTGCGCGAGAATGTGACGTGTAGTCGCAATCGTCTGTTTTCGCCCGGCAGTCGTACACTAATGACCGATATGCGGTTTCTCGGAAGCCGCCTTTGATTCCCGGCGTTGAGGCGTGCCGGGATCCCGGAAATCCGTCCGGTTCAGCCCCATAATCCTAGATTTCATGAGAGAAGAACATGGATCTGTTTCGTAAGAAAAGCGTGGATCAGCTTGTCGCCGAATCCACTCCCCTCAAGCGCACGATGCGCACCTTCGATCTGACGATGCTCGGCATCGGCGCGATCATCGGCACCGGTATCTTCGTGCTCACTGGCAAGGGCGCGCTGACCGCCGGCCCGGCCCTGTCCGTATCGTTCCTGCTGGCCGCCGTCTGCTGCGGTTTTGCCGGTCTGTGCTACGCCGAGTTCGCCGCCATGGCCCCGGTGTCCGGCTCGGCCTACTCCTATGCCTATCTGGCGTTCGGCGAGCTCATCGCCTTCGTGATCGGCTGGGATCTGATTCTGGAGTACGCCCTGCAGGCGGCCACAGTGTCCGCCGGCTGGTCGGGCTACTTCAACAAACTGCTGGAAGGCTTCGGCCTGCACCTGCCGGTCGAGCTGACCGCCGCCTACGGCACCAACCCGGACGTCACCACCTACTTCAACCTGCCCGGTTTCGTCATCGTGCTCATCATCACGTGGGTGCTCTCCATCGGCATCAACCAGACCAAGCGCACCAATGACGTGATGGTGCTCATCAAGCTCGCCATCATCGTGCTGTTCATCGTGTGCGCCGTGTGGTATGTCAAGCCGTCCAACTGGCAGCCGTTCTCCCCGTACGGCATCTACACTTTCCAGCCCGGCTCCACCCAGCCGTACGGCATCGTGCCGGCCGCTTCCATCGTGTTCTTCAGCTTCATCGGCTTCGATGCCGTGTCCTCTTCCGCTGAGGAGACCATCAACCCGAACAAGACGCTGCCGCGCGGCATTCTGCTGTCCCTGGCCGTTTCCACCGTGCTCTACGTCATCATGACCCTGATCATGACCGGCGTGGTGCCCTACAAGGAGTTCGCCAAGTACATCGACGCCCCGGTGGCCGGCGTGATTCTGGAGACCGGCATGAACTGGCTCGCGGTGATCGTGAACCTGGGCGCCCTCATCGGCATGACCACGGTGATGCTCGTGCAGCTGTACGGCCAATCCCGTATCTGCTACGCCATGAGCCGTGACGGCCTGTTCCCGAAGTTCTTCGGCCACGTGCACGAGAAGTACCGTACCCCGTTCAAGGGCACCTGGTTCTTCGGTCTGCTGACCGCGTTCGCCGGCGGCTTCATCAACATCAACGTGCTGTTCGAGCTGGTGAACATCGGTACGCTGTCCGCGTTCATCATCGTGTCGGCCGGTATTCTATGGATGCGCAAGACCCAGCCGAATGCGCCCCGCGGCTTCCGCGCGCCGGGCGTGCCGGTCACCCCAATTCTGGCCATCGTATTCTGCTTCGTGCTCATCGCCGGTCTCAACTGGGAGACCTGGGTGCGTTTCGCCGTCTGGTTCGGTCTGGGCCTGATCGTGTACTTCGGCTACAGCCGCAAGCGCTCCAAGCTCGGCCTTGAGCAGAAGGCCGGGGCTGACGCCAAGGTCGCTGCGACTGAGGACTGAGGTCTATCGGCTGACCGATAGCCGATGGCTGCTTTCGTGAAAACCGTACGCTGAGTTACTTTCAGCGTACGGTTTTTGCGATATGAGGCCATGCCGGAGACCACCCTGGACCGTATGGTCCGCAAGAGCGTCAAGGAGACCTTGAACGCGATGCCCGCTACCAGAGGTGCATGGTGCACTTCGAACGCAACGTCCTCGCCAGGGTCAACCCCCGCAACCGCGAGATCAGACGGCGCACGCGCGTGGTCGGCAGCTTCCCCGACGGACGCAGCGCGTTGATGCTCGTCCGCACGCGTGCGTTATATCACGTCGAACGAGTGGTCGACGCGCCGCTACCTCGACATGTCAAGACTCGGTGAGACCGTAGGGGAAGCGAACCGATCATCGCCACAGGGACGGGCGAAGACCAAAGTGCGCAAGATATAGGACACTACCCCAGCGCAAGCTCTCCCAAGGCATCACCGCCGGTGCCGTGAAATAACACCCCCCCAGCAGCCCAGCCCGCCCCAGACAAAACGCCGTGGCGGGCCGGGCCTGCGACAGGAAAGGAAGTAAGCATCATGCTCGACGCATTCACCACAGCGAACCCCGCGCCGGGGCTCGGACAAAGCGCCTTGGATGCCGTGGCCATGAGGGCACCCGGCCGCACCCGCTGCATCAACGCCGAAAACCCGGACGGCGGCAAGGGCCGCGCGGCCATGGCGGCCAGCGCGTTGGGCCCCTCCCGCAAGGGAAGCCCCTGCATCAGCACGGTGAGGTCCGGGGAATCGGTGACTTTGATGGACGTCGAGGGCCCCGGCGTGATCCGTCACATCTGGATGACGGTAACCGACCGCACCTCCCCCACCGGCCCCGACGTGCTACGCAACCTGATCCTGGAATTCTACTGGGACGGCGAGGACTCCCCCTCGGTGCAATGCCCGATCGGCGACTTCTTCTGCTGCGGACACGCCCAGTCCTGCACCATCAACTCAATTCCCGTCATGGTCAACCCGAACCGGGGCTTCAACTGCTACTTCGCCATGCCGTTCGAACACGCGCGCATCGTGCTGCGCAACGACCACAACGAGGACGTGCCCGCGTTCTTCTACCAAATCGACTACACCGAATACGACCAGCTGCCGGCCGACACGATGCGCTTCCACGCGCAGTGGCGCCGCCAACGCGTCACCGAACTCGCCCACGACTACGTGGTGCTCGATGGCGTCGAAGGACACGGCACCTACGTCGGCACCTACCTGGCGCTCACCGCGCTCGAAAGCCGCTGGTGGGGCGAAGGCGAATTCAAGTTCTACATCGACGGCGACGGCAAATACCCCACCTGGTGCAGCACCGGCGCCGAGGACTACTTCGGCGGCGCCTGGAGCTTCGCCGAATTCGACGAACACGGCCGCATGCACGAGCGCACCTTCACCGGCCCATACCTCGGCTTCCCGTTCTACTCGCAGAACCTCGCCGGACGCGAAAGCGCCTACTGGGACACTGCCACCCCCGTGACCCGCGGCCTATACCGTTGGCACATCCCCGACCCGATCTACTTCGAGCGAGACCTGCGCGTCGAGTGGCAGCAGATCGGCACCGAGGAAGCCGGCAACTT
>OAUG01000434.1_pt1 | contig 14616 bp, 19 predicted proteins | sample 1476141 | NCBI WGS metagenome assembly OAUG01 (sample SAMEA2580007, study PRJEB22360) | human gut metagenome | biome: human gut; feature: human-associated habitat; material: faeces | place: Denmark | collected 2008/2010 | reverse complement strand
ACTGGCAGGTGCGCCAGCAGCTGCCTGTCGGAGTCGGGCCTGACGACCGGATGCCGCCAGGCAGCCGGGAGCCGAAGGTGCGTCGGCAGACAGAACAACACTGCAGTAGTCAGAATCAGAGCAGCAGATAAAGGAACAACAACATCAGGAACAGTTCCATAACATAAGAAAGAAACACTCCTGAGTCAGACACATCACAGACGGGAAGGGTAACGGGCGACGCGCCAGCGTGGCCCGCTTCCCTTCCGGCAGGCGTCAGCCTGCCAGGGGTTTTCGCGCGGGCTGACAGGCGGCCTCCACCGCCTGCCCCTGTATCACCTGTTTCTGCTGCCCTGTAAGATGTAGTGACCGCCCAGGAAAACCGCCTGCTGATTCGCCACAAAATCGCAGATTTCATCAACAATCTGCGCGGTGGTGAGCGGTTTCTGCCCCATTTCACGACGCCGCGCATTAATCACGGCCCTGTAATTACGCAGAATTTCGCGGGTTTCTGTGCTGATATTCATGACATCGTCTCCCCGTCCAGCGCCTGTAACACAACGTCCATTGCTTCGCGTTCCTCCCTGACGAATGCGTCACCGTCGCCCCCGTTCTCACTTCCGACGGCATACAGGCGCTTCATTTCACTGCCTGCCAGCGCCATCACTTTTTCCAGCATCATCGCCGGGACTGTCACATGACGGCTGGCGCGCTTTTCTTCCATCAGTTCACGAACAACGTCGTGAACAACGCTGACATCCGCACCATGCTCAAAGGCATCGTCCAGCCGCTGCATGACGGTTTCCAGCTCATCGTCTGCCAGACTCCAGTCCTGAGCTATGTGGCGCACATCCCCACGGGTCAGCACCACGGCAAAAACGCATTCACTGTCCGGCACGTCTGTATCCAGCACTTCGCGGATAATTTCTTTAACAGTACAGTACATGTTCTCGTCTCCTTTACAGGGGCGGCATTGCCGCCCCGTCCGTTAATCAGTCCAGTGCCGCGTAAATCGCGTTACATTCGGGGTGAAATTCGATGTGGCTCCACAACTGCGCATCGCGCATCCGGTAAAGGTGTGTCAGTCCCGCATCCCCGCTGTCGTGGTACAGCCACAACTGGCGGTTAATCACAAGGGAAGTCAGGATGATACCTGCGGCATCAGCACTCACAGTGCGGTCAAACCAGTTTTCACCGTTGACCAGATGAAAACGGTCGCCATCCGGCATCATGTAACCGCCACCGTCCGGCAGGCGGATGAAATGCCAGAAGCCTCCCTGATATTCCGGCATCATTTTTTGCGCCAGCGCGTACACATACGCCTCGGCATACAGAAAATCGTTGCCAAACAGGTAAGGCAGAAAGGAGAGACGGTCACACTCTTCAACGTTCAGAGTGACAGGTTTCGCATATTGCATGATGTTTTCCTCCGTTGTTCACATATTCCGCGACACCGGGCGGTGCCGTGCCTCCATCTTTGCCGGGCCTGCAGGGTTGCAAGGGCGCAAGGGAAGCCGCAGCCTGACGCACACGGCTGGCGGGAGTTGGAGGGTGAGACCGCGAAATCTGAGCGGGTGAACGACCGGAAAATCACGGCAGACGGGAAGGAGGGACCGGGTGACCGCAGCGGTTCACCTTACCTTGCAACCCGCCCGCAGAAGCCCGGCTACGATGGAGGCACGGCACAGCCCGCACACGACGCTGAGGCTACAGAGTTGAAAATCCACAAGGCCATGCCCCGCATGGCCGGGTAAAGCGGAGCCTGCGGCGACATCCTTTACCGGAAAAGAAACGGGCGGTTGCCCGCCCGTCTCCGTCATACTTCATCCGCCATAATGCGCCACATTGTCGACTATCCACGCAGGTCCGGTGACTTCCGGCAGCTCATCGTCATCTGTCGGGGAAGACCATTCCAGCTCCCCCCACAGCACATCAACGAGCTCTCCGCGCTCATACAACTGCCAGCCACAGAAATCACAGCCCTGTTCGGCATACCAGTGCTCCAGCGTGCAGCTGAAACGGCGGCTTAATTCTGCAATAACGTCGCTTTCCGGCTGACACCACGGCGTGTCGAAATCCACCTGAATGAAGTTGCCTCCCTGACTGCTGATATTCAGGTCATACCCCACAGGCCACTTCACGCCATACTGTTCCGTATACCAGTGATATGCAGAAGGAACACCGTTCAGAACACCACCGTTAAAGCCATTCACTTCAACATCAAGGCGGGTGGGCAGAACCGTCAGCAGGTCAAATGGCATGGTTTTTTCCGGCAGTACGTTGTCACACAGACGGTTCCACCACACCGATACATCTTCGTTACTCCAGAAGCCACACCAGTCACCTCTTTTTGCGGTGAAAAGCGCGGTGATGGTATCCCTGACATCGTCCGGTAATCCTTCCCAGCGACGCTGTCCAGTACCGCTCTGCAGCCAGAGTTCATGCAGCATCAGGCAGTTTTGCTCATCCAGCAGTACACCGTTCTGCAGGTGTGTCAGCCAGCGGGTGAACGCTATATTCTCCGGAGATACAACACCACGTCCGGCAGCCGTCAGTCCGGGGCATGGTTCAAACCGCACATCTTCAGTGGTCTGCAGAAGTCCGGCACTTCCGGCCAGAAACAGCTGAATACCTTCATTTGTGGCGCGGCGATAAAGCGGTGTGACTGCACCGTTGGCCAGTCGTTTAATCTCAGCGATCTGTGCCGGTTCACCAGAAAAATACATACGATTCGAGCACCAGTTTGGCATGGGAATTATCCTCACAGGAGCATCGGGAGGGCGCCCCTGTGGCGCCCGTTCCCCGCTGCCTGTGGGCTGTTCACCGCGCCCGGTAACGGGTCAGGCCGACCGTGGAATACCGCAGCCGTCGTCTTTCTGACGGCAAGGTTATGCCGCGAAAGCGGCTTGAAGGGCGCTCATCAGAAAAGGGCGACGGGCTGGCGTACACTGTCACCGACGCCAGCCGGGAGCGGTAAAAGCGCCCGTCCCGTGCCCGGCCGGACGCGGGACACTGACCACAGGCAGCGTTCCTGCCGCGCCGCGTCAGCCGGCGCAGTAAAAAGAGGAGCCCGGCGACATCTTTTGTTATCCGCCAAACAAAACCCAAAAACAACCCACAATAAACCCAATAAAACACCAAAACAAGACAAATAATCATTGATTGATAGTTAAAATGGGGTAAACTTGACAAATAAACCCACTTAAAATCCAAAACACACCCAAACAAACACCAAAAAAAACACCATAAGGAGTTTTATAAATGTTGGTATTCATTGATGACGGTTCAACAAACATCAAACTACAGTGGCAGGAAAGCGACGGAACAATTAAACAGCACATTAGCCCGAACAGCTTCAAACGCGAGTGGGCAGTTTCTTTTGGTGATAAAAAGGTCTTTAACTACACACTGAACGGCGAACAGTATTCATTTGATCCAATCAGCCCGGATGCTGTAGTCACAACCAATATCGCATGGCAATACAGCGACGTTAATGTCGTTGCGGTGCACCACGCCTTACTGACCAGTGGTCTGCCGGTAAGCGAAGTGGATATTGTTTGCACACTTCCTCTGACAGAGTATTACGACAGGAATAACCAACCCAATACGGAAAATATTGAGCGTAAGAAAGCAAACTTCCGGAAAAAAATTACATTAAATGGTGGGGATACATTCACAATAAAAGATGTAAAAGTCATGCCTGAATCTATACCGGCAGGTTATGAAGTTCTACAAGAACTGGATGAGTTAGATTCTTTATTAATTATAGATCTCGGGGGCACCACATTAGATATTTCTCAGGTAATGGGGAAATTATCGGGGATCAGTAAAATATACGGAGACTCATCTCTTGGTGTCTCTCTGGTTACATCTGCAGTAAAAGATGCCCTTTCTCTTGCGAGAACAAAAGGAAGTAGCTATCTTGCTGACGATATAATCATTCACAGAAAAGATAATAACTATCTGAAGCAACGAATTAATGATGAGAACAAAATATCAATAGTCACCGAAGCAATGAATGAAGCACTTCGTAAACTTGAGCAACGTGTATTAAATACGCTCAATGAATTTTCTGGTTATACTCATGTTATGGTTATAGGCGGTGGCGCAGAATTAATATGCGATGCAGTAAAAACACACACACAGATTCGTGATGAACGTTTTTTCAAAACCAATAACTCTCAATATGATTTAGTTAACGGTATGTATCTCATAGGTAATTAATGATGGACAAGCGCAGAACCATTGCCTTCAAACTAAATCCAGATGTAAATCAAACAGATAAAATTGTTTGTGATACACTGGACAGTATCCCGCAAGGGGAACGAAGCCGCCTTAACCGGGCCGCACTGACGGCAGGTCTGGCCTTATACAGACAAGATCCCCGGACCCCTTTCCTTTTATGTGAGCTGCTGACGAAAGAAACCACATTTTCAGATATCGTGAATATATTGAGATCGCTATTTCCAAAAGAGATGGCCGATTTTAATTCTTCAATAGTCACTCAATCCTCTTCACAACAAGAGCAAAAAAGTGATGAAGAGACCAAAAAAAATGCGATGAAGCTAATAAATTAATTCAATTATTATTGAGTTCCCTTTATCCACTATCAGGCTGGATAAAGGGAACTCAATCAAGTTATTTTCTTACCAGTCATTACATAATCGTTATTATGAAATAATCGTTTGCACTGTCTCTGTTATTCAGGCAATTTCAATAAAGGCACTTGCTCACGCTCTGTCATTTTCTGAAACTCTTCATGCTGCATTTCGATTTTTCTTCTAAAATCATAACTTGCATACCTGTTCTTTTTATGTATATCCAGATCTATTTTTGTGACGAGTTCAAACCACAATGATAGCACTCCCCATGCAGCGTTATGAAACATTTCCGCAACAGATTTAGAGTCTGTATTAACCGCTTCAGTCATGTAGTCGCTAATACGTTCTGCAGTGATTTTCGTTATTTCATCGTAATTCATTTTATCCCCTACAAGACTATTTAATGGAATGAAAAATATTTGGTCTGATAACAATTATATTGAATCCTGTGAAGTAAACGGCGACGGCTCAAAATTTTATCAAACCTAAGATAATTCTACCATCAAAGTTAATAATTTGAATTTATATGACGGCTCTATGGGGGGGTAAAAATCCCCGTGCAGAGAGGCGATTTTCAGAGTTGAAAACGTCGTCGTTAAGAACACCAAATAAACAACTGGCGGTATGGATGCGGCGCGTCTGCCTGAGTGAGCCGGTTGCCCGCTTCGGGAGGCTGCATCAGAAGGAGTGGCACAGAGTGACAGAGCTGGGAACACATTTGCTGAACGAGCGGACAGAACACTTGAGCCAGCTATACAGCGAGAATTGGAAATAAGGGAGGAATGGCTGATGCAGGAATGGGAACATGTGTTATCTCTGGTGGGATTCTGGATGCTCCTTCGCTGGGATGGTGACTGAAAGTAAGTCAGATTGAGTCGTCAACAGAGTAATGAGTTTTTTTATATAATTCTTCGTAAGGTAATACCAGATATTCCGGAGGTATAGCAACGAAGGAGTGGATATCGGGATGAACACCATAGGCAATAGCTCATGCCCCTATATTTTACTGGGGCATGAGTATATTACTCTCAGGATTTTTTAAAATCTAGTACATTATCGAATTGTAACATGTCATTAAAATAACATAGTGCAGGGTTTCTAAAAGTAATTGGTTCTGAATTTGTTTTAAGATAGTTCAACCATTCGTAATACTCTTTCGTAAATTGTATATATTTTTTCTCCGTCATTGGTTTAATTTGATAACCAAAAGACGTATGAAATCTATAAGTATCATGATTACTCTTTCTTACCCCTGTTATTTTTGCAACCCGATCTCTGAATTTTGTTAATATTTCTTTATCTGATTTAGATGCAGGTATTAAAGGAATAATGAATGCTGGTTGCTTATTATCGTCCCATTCGGAAGGCAATGATGGTTTGGATTCTAAATTTATCTTCATTCTTACCGGTCTATCAAAAGCAAGTTGTTGATTGGTAAGCATTAACTTTATTTTTTCTCTCACTTCCTCCATTCCTATATCTGTAGGTGTGTTATAAGGCCATGGTGTTCTTTGAACACCACTGACCAATTCTATAATTGTCATATGATAAGAATCTGGTGGTAGTAAAACGATGCAATCGCCAAAATCTCGTTGGATTTTTACCTGAACATTAAGCATTGATTTAAAAAGATTACTGCTTTTGTCTGTATGGCAGATTATTGAGCATCCTTTATATTGAGCAACCTTTCCATTGCGATAAAATTTCGCACCTTTATTAATAGAGTTTTCCTCTATTGTGTTACACTTATCAAGTTCTGCAAAAACGCTGTTGGATGCAGCTGCAGCAGTTATTAGTGCGGACGATTTTATAAATGTTCTTCTATCCAAAATAGATCCTCCTTATAAGTAACTTTGTTATAGATATATAGTGTTAATATTTTTTCAGTTAACAATGTCACAAAATTGGGTTTTATGTGACCAGCGGGATAAATTTTCTTTAGAGAAGGGCAGAGAGCTTAGCTATGATTGAGGATGCTAAGCTCACTGAGCGCAGGGAGTCAGTGAACGAGGAGGCTGTATTAAAGCCTGTTTTAGATTCTGTATGGAATTTCACACTGCACATAGTGATGTTTTCTTAAAATCTGAACTGATACTGCATGATTAAGTCAATATATACACCGCTGGCACTATGTGACTGGGTCATGGCTGCGCCCAGACACCCGCTAACACCTGCTGACGCGCCCTGACGGGCTTGTCTGCTCCCGGCATCCGCTCACTGACAAGCTGTGACCGTCTCCGGGAGCTGCATGTGTCAGTGGTTTTCACCGTCATCCCCGAAGCGTGCGAGGCAGCTGCGATAAAGCTCATCGGCGTGGTCGTGAAGCGATTCACAGATATCTGCCTGTTCATCCGCGTCCAGTTCGTTGAGTTTCTCCAGCAGCGTTAATGTCTGGCCTCTGATGAAGCGGGCCATGTTCAAGTCAGAATAGTGGACAGGCGGCCAAGAACTTCGTTCATGATAGTCTCCGGAACCCGTTCGAGTCGTTTTCCGCCCCGTGCTTTCATATCAATTGTCCGGGGTTGATCGCAACGTACAACACCTGTGGTACGTATGCCAACACCATCCAACGACACCGCAAAGCCGGCAGTGCGGGCAAAATTGCCTCCGCTGGTTACGGGCACAACAACAGGCAGGCGGGTCACGCGATTAAAGGCCGCCGGTGTGACAATCAGCACCGGCCGCGTTCCCTGCTGCTCATGACCTGCGGTAGGATCAAGCGAGACAAGCCAGATTTCCCCTCTTTCCATGTCAGATTTCCTCCTGACCAGTCGCCGGTGCATCCAGCCATTCTCGTTCTTCAGCTGATATTTCAGCATTCGGATCACACTGTGCCAGTAGCTCAGCCAGTGAATATTGCGGGCGTCTGTACGGCTCAACAATCAGCCGGCCATTATCAATGACCATGCCAACTTCATTATCTGTACCCAAAGACAGCGCATTCAGCAGTGCCGGTGGGACGGTCAGCATAACTGAGCCGCCAACCCTCTTCAGTCGGGTGGTATGCATTCTTCACCTCCATAAAAGTTATATTTAAATATAACATCCACTAAAAAAACACACCAGGCTTTAACGCACAATGTTTAATAAAAATATAACTTTCAACCAAACAGTAAACCCAGCGTGGTTGCTTCCATATGCAGCAATACCGGCAGCAGCAGGCCACCACTTCTGATCCTGGCCACTGATGTAATCAACCCCACCAGGAACAGTTCTGCCAGTGTCAGCAGGTTCTGATACTGGCTGTGCGCGGCGACGAACAACAACGACGTTATCAGCGCCCCCAGCCACATCGTCCAGCAGTACCGTGAACGGAAGACGTTCAGCATAATCCCCCGGAACAGCGTTTCCTCATTCAACGGGGCAAGGATAAAGATGGTCAGCAACGTCAGGATCACATCAGGTATGGACTTATCGGCAAAAAGTTTCGTCATAAATGGCTCAGCAGGCAGAGCCAGCGCCTTACCGAGCAGAAATACACCGACATACACCACGGCCATCGCACCGACCAGCCACGGTACGCCAACGTTGCGCAGCTGACCAACGACCGGTAGCGGAGCTATCCAACGGCGGTATACCAGGAAAACACACAGCAGGTACATCAGAACAGTACCATGACTGAAGAACAAATAGTTTTTTCCTGATCCATAAAGCAGAACGGCCTGCTCCATGACAAATCTGGCTCCCCAGCTAATGCCACATGCAGCCAGCATAACCAGCATAAACTGCAGATATTGATTACGTGTCTGAATCATTGCATCTCCTGTAAATTTTTAACTTATCCTATTCTTGTCATTACTACGTATATACATATCTATAACAATTCAGATATCGTCACCAGGATATGCCGCACCAGCGGCATGGAAGGCGGCACTCAGTTGTTGCATATGATACCGGCGTAAGCCGGTACTGATTGACAGGTTTCACCTTACCCATCCCCGGCCCTGCCAGACCAGTGGGGGCTTAAAGGGGTAGTGTGACATCCTGACAGCAACTGAAAGCAAAATGTAAACACAATGTTAATTTTTGTAAAAAACAATAACCACACAAACATAATCAACTGATATTATTATTAAATATTTAACAGGCGTACAAATTTAGTTCAAATTATCATTGCAAAATATAGTTAATTACGGCAAGTAACTAGTGTTGGCCAACATACTATTCAGATGTCATAAGCATTAATTTCCCTTAAAAAAGGAGTCCTTATGAAATTAAAAGCGAGTGAATTTGGTGTAGTTTTATCCGTTGATGCTCTTAAATTATCACGCCAGTCTCCATTAGGTGTTGGCATTGGTGGCGGCGGCGGCGGCGGAGGCGGTAGCTGCGGTGGTCAAGGTGGCGGTTGTGGTGGTTGCAGCAACGGTTGTAGTGGTGGAAACGGTGGCAGCGGCGGAAGTGGTTCACATATCTGATACGTTGAATTAACCGTTCAGGGAGCATGGTGCTCCCTGATATTAAAAAAGGAAAAGATATGATCAATATTCTGCCATTTGAGATAATTTCCAGAAATACAAAGACCCTGCTTATTACCTACATTTCTTCAGTAGACATTACACATGAGGGAATGAAAAAAGTACTCGAAAGCCTACGATCCAAACAGGGTATTATTTCTGAATACCTCCTTGATAAACTACTGGACGAATCGCTTATTGATAAAGACAAGGGCAAAGAGTTTCTTATTACCACAGGCGTGATAAATAAAACGAAAACATCACCTCTCTGGGTAAACTCAGTCATAATAAGCGATGTTCCACATCTTTTCAGTAATGCCCGGGAACAATGGAAATCTGATGGTGTTTTTGTTTCTCATATCATTGATATAAAAGATAATAATATTAATGTGAGCGATTCAACACTAATCTGGTTACATCTCGAAAACTATCATTCAGACATTGTAAAAAGAATCTATTCAAAATTTGAAAGTAACCCTGGTGTTGCCTTCATCCAAAGCTACTACCTAAAGGAGTCATTCAGGATAGATGGAGTATATTCACCTGATCTTGGTACTCCCTGCCATTTTTGTCATATAGATAGATGGCTGAGCAGGGAAGAAAAAAGCTTCAGACGTAACGAAATGTCCTGGGCAAACTTACTTCAGTTACTGAAAAAATACCAAATGACACTACCAGCATTGGCTTTAGGCGAATCAGAAAGAGGATTCAGCTATCATTTAATAAAACGGCGACTTCAGGAGTTGACAGGTACTCCACTGGTTAAAAGTCATGTCGATAACTTTATGTCATCTGTTAGCGCTGATTTAATCACCTGTATTTTATGTAAAGAGCCGGTAATTCACTGGCAGGCTTGCAGCTGTCTGGAGAGATAACATGTCAAAACACGAACTCTCTTTAGTGGAAGTAACGCATTACACAGATCCTGAAGTTCTGGCCATTGTTAAAGATTTTCATGTCAGAGGTAACTTTGCTTCCCTCCCCGAATTTGCTGAACGAACTTTCGTGTCCGCGGTACCTCTTGCCCATCTGGAGAAATTTGAAAATAAAGAAGTTCTCTTCAGGCCAGGTTTCAGCTCCGTAATAAACATATCCTCATCACATAATTTTAGTCGTGAAAGGCTCCCATCAGGAATAAACTTTTGCGACAAAAATAAACTTTCCATTCGTACTATTGAAAAGTTATTAGTCAATGCATTCAGCTCACCTGATCCTGGCTCTGTAAGAAGACCTTATCCTTCTGGGGGGGCATTGTACCCGATTGAAGTTTTTTTATGCAGATTATCTGAAAATACAGAAAACTGGCAGGCAGGAACTAATGTTTATCACTACCTGCCGCTAAGTCAGGCACTGGAACCTGTTGCTACATGTAATACTCAGTCACTCTACCGAAGCCTGTCCGGTGGGGATTCGGAACGTCTTGGTAAACCCCATTTTGCTCTCGTCTATTGCATTATTTTTGAAAAAGCTTTGTTCAAATATCGCTACAGAGGATACCGGATGGCCTTAATGGAAACAGGTTCGATGTATCAGAACGCAGTATTGGTTGCAGATCAAATAGGACTGAAAAACCGGGTATGGGCGGGATATACCGATTCATACGTAGCAAAAACAATGAATCTGGATCAGAGGACTGTAGCGCCACTGATCGTTCAGTTTTTTGGAGATGTAAACGATGATAAATGTCTACAGTAACCTTATGTCCGCATGGCCGGCCACAATGGCCATGAGTCCAAAACTGAACAGAAATATGCCAACGTTTTCTCAGATATGGGACTATGAGCGTATTACACCAGCCAGCGCGGCCGGTGAAACTCTGAAGTCAATTCAGGGGGCAATAGGTGAATATTTTGAACGCCGTCATTTTTTTAATGAGATAGTCACCGGTGATCAGAAAACATTATATGAGATGATGCCTACATCTGCTGCAAAGGCTTTTACCGAAGCATTTTTTCAGATCTCATCACTGACCCGCGATGAAATCATAACCCATAAATTTAAAACGGTCAGAGCCTTTAATCTGTTTAGCCTTGAACAACAAGAAATACCTGCAGTCATAATTGCACTCGACAATATAACCGCTGCAGATGATCTGAAATTTTATCCTGACAGAGATACATGCGGATGTAGCTTTCATGGTAGTTTGAACGATGCCATAGAAGGTTCCTTGTGTGAATTTATGGAGAGACAGTCCCTCCTTCTTTACTGGTTACAGGGAAAAGCCAATACTGAAATATCCAGTGAAATAGTAACAGGCATAAATCATATAGATGAGATTTTACTGGCTCTCAGGTCAGAAGGAGATATCAGGATTTTCGATATCACCCTGCCCGGAGCTCCTGGACACGCAGTACTAACCCTGTATGGCACAAAAAACAAAATCAGTCGAATAAAATACAGTACCGGATTATCCTATGCTAATAGTCTGAAAAAAGCACTTTGTAAATCCGTAGTGGAATTGTGGCAATCGTATATATGCCTGCACAACTTTCTTATTGGCGGTTATACTGATGATGACATTATTGATAGTTACCAGCGTCACTTTATGTCATGCAACAAGTACGAGTCGTTTACGGATTTGTGTGAAAATACGGTACTACTGTCTGATGATGTCAAGTTAACGCTTGAGGAAAATATTACGTCAGACACAAATTTATTAAACTATCTTCAACAAATTTCTGATAATATTTTTGTTTACTATGCCAGGGAAAGAGTAAGTAACAGCCTTGTCTGGTACACAAAAATAGTAAGCCCTGATTTTTTCCTTCATATGAATAACTCAGGTGCAATAAACATTAATAATAAAATTTACCATACCGGGGACGGTATTAAAGTCAGAGAATCAAAGATGGTACCATTCCCATAAGGATAACAAATGGTTACATTAAAAATGGCGATAATTTTTCTGATGGAACAAATCAGAACCCCTTTCAGCTTAATATGGACAATTATGTCACCTACAGTGTTGTTCTTTTTCCTTCATTTCAATGAAATTGAACTTCATTATGGTGATACAGCATGGCTCGGAAAACAAATATCATGGTTTGTAGGCTACATTTCTTTTTCTGTTGTTCTGTTTAATTACTGTCTGTATCTGGTCGGAAGAAGAGAAAGTGGTTTTATTGCTACCTTCGTGCATAATATGGATGGTCGACTATTATTTATTCGTTCTCAATTAATAGCCTCACTTATCATGTCTATTTTGTATGTGTTTTTTTTCATTTTAGTCGTACTAACAGGATTCCAGGCAAGTCCAGATTATCAAATAGTAATGATTATTTTAAAATCGATATACATAAATGCATTTATGATGGTTTCACTCACTTTCATGGCATCGTTCAGAGTCACATTCCAAACAGCCAGCACTATCTATTCTGTATTAATAACTGTCTGTATGGTATCAGGAATTGTATCATTAAAATATAATGAGGGGATCGTTTACTGGATAAATCAGGTTAATCCTATCGCCATCTATTCTACAATACTCCAGTCAGACCAGGAGTTGTCTCTGATGACGATATTTTTCTATAGTATAATGTTAATCATAAGTATTATTTCAGCACTAACCTTCAAAACTGAGCCAGTCTGGAGTTCTCAATGACCATACCTCTTTTAGAAATCAACTCTCTGAGCTTTTCATATAAAGTAAATTTACCCCCTGTTTTCAATAATCTGTCGCTTAAGATTGAGCAGGGAGAGTTGATAGGTCTGCTTGGAGAAAATGGAGCCGGGAAGACCACTCTTTTTAACCTTATCAGGGGCGGAGTCAGTAATTATGAAGGGACCATCAAGCGAAATTTCTCTGGTGGAGAATTAGTAAGTCTACCTCAAGTCATAAATCTTTCAGGTACACTAAGGAATGAGGAGGTTCTTGATTTGATTTGCTGCTTCAATAAGTTAACTAAAAAACAGGCATGGACAGAGCTTAATCATAAATGGAATGATAATTTTTTCATTCGCTATGATAAAATAAGACGTAAAAGGACTTACACGGTAAGTTATGGAGAGAAGCGTTGGCTTATCATATCTTTGATGCTAACGCTTTGCAAAAATGCCCGTTTATTTTTACTGGATGAACCAACTGTAGGCATTGATATTCAGTACAGAATGATGTTATGGGAACTGATAAATAAGATCACCGCTGACGGGAAAACGGTATTTTTCTCAACTCATATTTTTGATGAATTAACAAGAGATAAAATCCCCTTCTATATGCTTTCAAAAAATAGTATAAATCGTTATTCTGATATGAGTGATTTTATTCAATCCAATAATGAAACAACTCCAGAAAAGGCATTTATTAAAGAAGTTATGGGAACAGGAGACTGACACATGGATATAATAGAAAAAAGAATCACAAAACGACACCTCAGTGAAAGTGAATTATCAGGTGTAAATTATTACAATTGTATATTTGAACGAATACAGCTTGACAACTTTAACTTTCGCGATTGTGAGTTCGAAAAATGTCGCTTCGTAAACTGCTCAATAAAGAATTTAAAACTTAATTTTTTTAAACTTATTGACTGTGAATTCAAAGATTGTTTATTACAAGGAGTAAATGCAGCAGACATTATGTTTCCCTGTACTTTTTCTCTTGTAAATTGTGATTTGAGATTTGTTGATTTTATTAGTTTACGGTTACAGAAATCTGTTTTTTTATCCAGTCGCTTCCGTGATTGTTTATTTGAGGAAACAGACCTTCGTAAATCTGATTTTACTGGTTCGGAGTTTAATAATACAGAGTTCAGACATTCTGATTTGTCTCACTGTGATTTTTCAATGACAGAAGGTCTCGATATAAATCCTGAGATAAACAGGATCTTATCTATAAAGATACCACAGGAAGCAGGTTTAAAAATACTTAAACGAATGGGAGTGGTTGTAGTGGGATGAGGTGAGTAGACCCGCCGGTTGCCCGGACGGGCCCCTCCTCAGAACCGGACCTGCGGAACTACCGCATCCGGCTCCCGACAGATCAGTGTCCCCACACATATTTCAGAAAGAATGGAACATTGACAGAGTTCTCCATCTCGATGGGTATCCCAGCATTTTGAGAATCAGATCCAGCTTTTCTCATGTCATTGGGTGTGGGGTTTGAAGCCCAATGGAGCGGAAACGTACGCTAAGAAGCTAACTATATGATTTTAAGTCAATAAAGTCGTGGCGTTGTTAGGCAGGTTTACGTTGATTTGATTACCGAGTTTATTAACACTGAAAGTCCCTGAAACCGCATGGCTACTGGCATTGACGGGAAGAGTAAACAAAACCCTCGTTTTCTTTACTCAGCTCTTCTGCTCAAAAAATGAACTTAGCGTACGATCTCGTACGGTTGGGCCTCAAACCCCTGGTTGACCGGCTAACGCCGAAGCTTTCGAAGAATATGCACGTGCGCGTGACGTGAAACTACTACACCATTAGAATGAAAACCATCATCCTGATCACGATAAGGAGGGCTACAGACAGTGATGTTCTGGAACCGAAACAAGAAAGATAAAGCGTAAGCGTACAGCCTGAACCGTCTGGTCAGAATCTGACGAATTAGACAAAGTGGTGTCCACCAAATAAGTAGTGGGAACCAA
>OAUG01000427.1_pt1 | contig 14842 bp, 10 predicted proteins | sample 1476141 | NCBI WGS metagenome assembly OAUG01 (sample SAMEA2580007, study PRJEB22360) | human gut metagenome | biome: human gut; feature: human-associated habitat; material: faeces | place: Denmark | collected 2008/2010 | reverse complement strand
TGCTAATCGCTAACTCTTCTGGTGTTTCGGCTGCAATGTCTAAGCCAATTGGCATGAAAATTCTTTCAATTTCAGTCATTGTATAACCGACCTCTTTTAACCGTCGAACTTGTGAAGCAATTTTGTGTTTGCTCCCCATCACACCAATATATTTGGCTGGTGTTTCCAATAACTGTTTGGCAACGATGAAATCAAAATTGTGTCCTCTGGTAATTACTATACCATAATCGTCCGCCGTTATTTCAATAAACGCAGCTAAATTTTCTAAAGGAATAACCCGTAGTTCCTCAGCTTGTGGAAAAGCTTGTGCCGTCAAAAATTCTGGACGATCGTCCACTACAACGCAATAAAACGATAAATAGTTTAAAATAGGTACCAATGCGCGTGCGACATGACCACTTCCAAAAATATACACTTTCCCTACTTGGAGGATCGCTTCTGTTAAAAAAGTGATTTCCTCTTTTTGCTCACAATAGATACCTTTAGGTAGCAAACTTAATTCCCCCTCCCAAGAAGTGGAACCAATCAATTTGCCTGTTTCACTATAAAAGGATACTTTTCCTAAATTGTTTTGATCTAGTTCAGTCATTAACCAACCTTGTTGATTATTTTGAAAATGCGTTTCTATGGACTCACACAACTCTTTTAAAAATGGCGTTTCCCATGAAAGATAATGGAAAAAAATCGTGACATTTCCGCCACAGACCATGCCTAAATCAGCAATATTATTCGGGGCTAAAATAAATTGACGTTGTGCATTTTCTTTCTCAATAAGTAGCTTTTTTGCCACTTGTTCAGCCTGAAATTCAACCGCGCCACCACCAACAGTTCCGGCTATTCTACCTTCGGCGGAAACCAGCATTCTAGCCCCTTGACTTCGTGGTGTAGATCCTGAACTTGTACCAATCGTTAATAACATCGTGTCTTGCTTTTCCAATATTGCCTGTTTCAAACGCTGAAATACTTCTCTCATTTCAGTTCCTCCGATACTACATCCTGTTCTTTAAATATTTCTTCAAAGCATGCCTCTACCTGTTGATACACTTTTTTCTCAAATAAAAGATATTGATCAATCAACTCTTTTCCTTGATCCGTAACAATTGACCCGCCACCATTACAACCACCAACACTTTTGATAATTAATGGAAAAGATAGCTCTTCTTCAGCTACCCGCACAATCCGCCATGCCTTATTATAAGACATTTTCATCTCTTTTGCCGCTAAGTTTAGTGACCCAGTTTGCTGAATTTTTTGTAAAACTTCGACAACGCCAGGACCAAAAAAGTTCCGATCTGTTTTTAATTTTAAGTTTAAGGAATACGTAAACATCTTCTCCTCCTTTATTCGTTCATTTTTTTATAGATAACGTAAGGGAAAAAGGATACGAAAGCTTACTCACTTTCGTATCAAAAAAAGCAATCTTCACTCAAGTGCTACGCGCTTTTTTGGTTTTAAAATGACATTTAAAAGGACTGCTACCAAAGTGGTTAAGATAACTTCCGAATTACCGAAAATCGTTGTTACCCAAGTTGGAAAACCAGCTAAGCTTCCAGTAGACAATGTGACACCAATTCCAAATGCTAGAGCTGTTCCGACAACCCCAGTATTTCGAGGAGTCATTTCCTGCGAAGCAATCATCCGAATACCTGTCATAGAAATAGAAGCAAAAACTGAAATCGTTGCGCCACCAATTACCGCGTAAGGAATCGTAGTTAATAACGCAGCTACTTTCGGAACAAAACCAGCAATTAATAATATAACTGAAGCGAAAACCAGAACATACTTATTAATCACTTTTGTTACCGTAACCAGACCAACATTTTGTCCAAAAGTTGCCACTGGGATTGATCCAAATAAACTACCAATAAAGTTAGTGAAACCACTCCCCATAATTCCGCCAGATAATTCTTCATCCGTTGCATCCCGATCCATTGCCCCAACCGTTGTTGCTGTAAATTGACCGATGGCTTGAACAGCATCAACAATAAACATCACCACAAGCGTAAAGATAGGCACCAGTTGAAAATCCAGTCCAAAATGAAACGGGGTAATTACCTGAACGATTTTAGCATTTTGAACTGGCTCAAAACTAACCATCCCTAAAGCTAAAGAAATCAAATAACCAATAACCATTCCGTTTAAAATTGCTGATAACTTCAAAAATCCTTTTGCAAAATAATTGAAGTAAAAGACAATCGCAAAGGTTAATAATGCAACTAACCAATTCCGGGCTGAACCAAAATCAGCACTACCAGCTCCTCCTGCCATATACTTAATCGCAACAGGAAACAGGGATAGGCCAATACTTAAAATAACCGTTCCTGTTACTAAAGGCGGAAACAACACACGGATTTTTTTAATGAACAAACCAACAATAATAACAAGAATACTGCCAACTAATTGGGAACCAAAAATTGCTGCAATCCCAAAATCAGCTCCGATGGCCATCAAAATCGGTACATACGCAAAACTTGCCCCCATCATAACTGGTAACCGTGAACCCACTTTTCCAAAAATAGGGAAAAGTTGAATTAACGTTGCAACTGCTGAAAAAATCAATGATGTTTGAATCAAAATAGTCGTATCACTAGGACTTAATTGGCAAACTTTGGCAATCATAATTCCCGGTGTGACAATCCCTACTACTGCTGCGACAACGTGTTGCAATCCCATCGGAATTGCTTCAGAAATTGATAGTTTCGCATCATATTCAAATAATGCTTGCTCTTTTTTTTCATTCATAGGATCGTTTCCTTCTTCTTTTTATTCTAAAAGGATTGTTTCCCTTAATCAGTAAAGAATGCAATCCTTTTTCCCTCAGAAACATCTTAAAAATTATCCTTTGACAGCAACTGCTTCAATTTCAAATAAACCATCTTTTGGCAACTTGGCTACTTCTACACAAGAACGTGCAGGCAAAACTTCTGAAAAGTAATTCCCATAGATTTCGTTAATTTTGCTAAAATCAGACATATGTTGTAAAAACACCGTTGTTTTCACAACATTATCATAGGTCATCTCGACCTCTTTTAAAATCGAACCTAAATTGATAAAAGCTTGTTTTGCTTGTTCTTCCACTGTAGTCTTCATTTCGCCCGATTGCGGATCTAATCCTAGTTGTCCAGAAATGTACAACGTATTTCCCGCTAAGACAGAATGTGAATAAGGACCTACAGCAGCTGGTGCCTGTGCAGAATTAATCATTTTGTTTGTCATCGTTTTCCTCCATTCTATGATTCTTTATTTTCAATTAAAGTCCCTGTTTTTCCAGATAATCCTTCTTTGGCTTTTTCTAATAACGTAATCAATGTTTTTCGACCTGGCTTAGATTCAGCAAACTTAATCGCTGCTTCAACTTTTGGTAACATTGAACCTGGAGCAAACTGACCTTCTTGCGCATATTGTTTCATTTTTTCTGTTGAAATATTCCCTAAGGCTTCTTGATTTTCTTTACCAAAATTAATACAAACTTTTTCAACTGCTGTTAAAATCACGAGCAGATCAGCATCTACTTGTTCAGCTAGTCGTTCACTACAAAAATCTTTGTCGATGACTGCATTTACCCCTTTCAGTCGGTTCCCTTCTTGAATGACTGGGATGCCACCACCGCCGCCAGCAATGACTGTTTGGCCAGCGTCAACCAATGTTTGAATCGTGAGAAGTTCGACAATATTTTTGGGTTTAGGGGAAGCGACGACTTGGCGGTAACCACGGCCAGCATCTTCCATCTCTTGTATATTTTTTTCTTTGACTAATTGTTCTGCTTCTTCTTTTGTCATGAAGCGGCCAATTGGTTTCGTTGGTTTTTTGAACGCCGGATCATTTTCATCCACGACCACTTGAGTGACTATGGTGGTGACGGCTTTACTTATATTTCGCTGACGCAACTCTTCTTGTAGCGCATTCTCTAAATCATAGCCAATGTAACTTTGACTCATGGCTACGCACATGGATAACGGAACAACTGGATATTGTGGATTATTAAAGGAAAATTCTTCCATAGCTAATTGAATCATCCCCACTTGAGGACCATTGCCATGAGATAAAATAACTTCATATCCTGCTTCAATCAAATCTGCAATCGCTTTGGAGGTCTGTTTTACGGCAGTCATCTGCTCCGTCAAATTATTTCCTAAAGCATTGCCACCTAAAGCTACTACGACGCGTTTGCCCATTGCTTCACCTCATTTTCTGTTTTATAAAAAGGACGATGCTTTTTCTTTTTCACAACGAGTTTTCGTATTAACTGTCTGTTGTCGTTGCATGAAGTCAACGCACATGACTAAGCGTTCTTGACTCGAGACAATCACACATTCATGAATAGACTTGGGAAGGTCTTATTTGTTCATGTTGAAGAGGCAACTTCTAATGATTCATTGTGTAAAGAAAAAGCATCTGTCTTCATGCCAAATTCATTATTTTACTTCTCTTGGTATCGCTTTATCCGCTAAGTCTGTTAAGGTTTTTTGCGGATTTTTTACTTTACTTAAGAAAATCATAGCCGCAATAACATACGGTTTGTAGCTAGCTTCTTTGTAAAGTTCGACCCGATAACGATCGAAAACAGAAGCTTCCACTTCGCCTTCTTCACAACTAACGCCAGTAATATCAGCTGGTAGACAATGCATATACAAAGCTTTGCCGTCTTTTGTTGTTTTCATCAATTCTTCTGTACATTCCCAATCTTTGTGCTTTTTATTTTGAGAAAGTAATTCTTGTTCTAATTGATCAATTCCTGCTTGGTCACCATTGCCATATAATTCAGTTCGCTTTTCCATTGCCGCAAAAGGTGCCCAGCTTTTCGGATAAACAACATCCGCATCTTTGAATGCTTCTGCCATACTATTCGTTTTAGTAAAGTTTCCACCAAATTCTGCTGCATTTTTCTTCGCAACTTCTTCTACTTCTGGCATAATTTCATAACCTTCTGGATGTGCTAAGACGACATCCATTCCTAAGCGGGTCATTAGACCAACAATTCCTTGAGGAACAGATAATGGTTTTCCATAAGATGGTGAATACGCCCAAGTCATGGCAACTTTTTTCCCTTTCAGGTTTTCAATGCCACCAAATTCATGAATTAAATGCAACGCATCCGCCATTGCTTGCGTCGGATGGTCAATATCACATTGTAAATTCACTAACGTTGGACGTTGTTCTAATACCCCATCTTTATATCCTTCTTGGACAGATTCTGATACTTCGTGCATGTAAGCATTGCCTTTACCAATGTACATGTCATCACGAATACCAATGATATCAGCCATAAAAGAAATCATGTTTGCTGTCTCACGAACAGTTTCTCCGTGAGAAATTTGACTTTTTCCTTCGTCTAAATCTTGAACTTCTAAGCCCAAAAGATTACACGCTGAAGCGAAACTAAAACGTGTTCTTGTAGAGTTGTCGCGGAATAAAGAAATCCCCAAGCCACTATCAAAGATTTTAGTTGAAATATTATTTTCTCTTAAATAGCGTAATGTATCGGCAACTGTGAAAACAGCTTCTAATTCATCTCTTGTTTTTTCCCAAGTTAGGAAAAAGTCATTTTCGTACATTTTTTCAAATTCTAATTTATCTAATTTCTCAATATATTCTTTAAACGTTTCCATTCCATCTGCTCCTTTTTTCTTGTCTAATAATCCTTTACTTAACCACAATAGACCGTTGGTAATGCCGCATAAACGGCTGCACAACGAACCAAATCATCTTTCCAAGTTTTTTCATTTGGTGCATGTGCTTGTGCTTCCGCCCCTGGCCCGAAACCAATACAAGGAATGCCATTACGTCCCATAATTGAAACGCCATTTGTTGAGAAGGTCCACTTATCTAACAATGGGCGTTCTTCACGCATTTCCACTGTTTCTACAGAGCCTTTCCGTGTTTCTCCATAGAGATTTTTATGCGTTTCCATCAAGGCTTTTGTTACATCATGATTTTCTGGAATTACCCACGTTGGGAAATAACATTCAATTTCATAAGTTAAATCAGTATAAGAAGGACGATCATAGTTGTACATTGAAACCGTCACATCATCTCCATATTTTTTAACAGCTGGTAAATTACGAATTTCTTCTAAACAACTTTCCCAAGTTTCTCCAGCTGTCATTCGACGGTCTAGTGAAACGGTACAGCCATCCGCAACAGCACACCGACTTGGTGAAGAATGGAAAATTTGCGAAACAGTCACCGTACCACGTCCTAAGAAACGGGCTTCTTGCCACTCTGGATTGTACTTAGGATCTAACATACGAACTAAACCACGAATCGCTGTGCTTTCTGTATCTCCATTGTTGTTTAAGGCACGAACATCTTGTAAGATATCCGCCATTTTGTAAATGGCATTATCTCCACGTTCTGGTGCTGAGCCATGACACGAAACGCCTTTGACATCAACTTTAATTTCCATTCGGCCTCGTTGACCACGATAAATCCCACCATCTGTTGGCTCTGTTGAAACAACAAATTCTGGACGGATACCGTCTTCTTTGATAATGTACTGCCAGCATAAACCGTCACAGTCTTCTTCTTGGACAGTAACTGTTACCAAAGCAGTGTATTTTTCTGATAATAGACCTAAATCTTTCATAATTTTAGCGCCATAAATAGCTGAAACAATCCCGCCTTCTTGGTCAGATGTACCGCGACCACCGATCTCAGTTTCTGTTTCATAACCATCGTAAGGATCAAATTTCCAGTTACTCATTTCACCAATTCCGACAGTATCCATGTGCCCATCAAAAGCAATTAATTTTTCACCAGACCCCATATAACCAAATAAATTTCCTTGAGGATCAATGTCAATTTTATCGAAACCTAATTTTTCCATTTCGGCTTTTGCTCGCGCAATTTTGTTGCCTTCTTCTGCACTTTCTCCTGGAATTTTGACAAGGTCTCTTAAAAATTTGACCATATCTTCTCTGTAACCTTCTGCTGCTGCATTTACTGCATTAAAATCCATTCCTTTTACCTCCATAAAATTTTTTTATAATTGTCTGGATCAGTGTCCCCTTCGGTAGAAAACATTAAAACGTTTGACGTCTCATCCAGTTGCAATGCCTCACGTAATTCTTGATAGTCGGGATCTTGCATCACTGTAGCTACTAAGCCCATTGCTACTGCCCCAGATTCGCCTGATACAACTTGCGGATCCCCTTTTAATGGCGCGCCCAACATACGCATTCCTTTTTCAGAAACCCAATCTGGTGCTGAAACAAAGAAGGATGTATGATTTTTTAGAATATCAAAAGAAATCGTATTAGGTTCTCCACATGCTAGGCCAGCCATAATTGTCTGTAAATCACCATCGACAAAGCGAATTTCTCCGTCTTTTTTAATTGCTGATTGATATAAACAGTCAGCCGCCTGTGCCTCAACTACGACCATAATCGGTGGGTTTTCTGGAAAAGCATTAGCAAAATAACCAATCACCGCCCCAGCTAAACTGCCGACACCAGCTTGAACAAAAACATGACTAGGTCGTTCAGAGCCAAATTTTCTTAATTGTTGAGAGGCTTCTAACGCCATCGTTCCATATCCTTGCATAATCCAAGTTGGAATTTTTTCATATCCGTCCCAAGCGGTGTCTTGAACCATGACACCGTTTTCAGTTTCTTCGGCCATTTTATTAGCCATTCGCACACATTCATCGTAATTAACTTCTTCGATTGTGACGGTTGCGCCTTCTTTTTCAATATTTTCTTTTCTCGTCTGTGTTGAACCCTTTGGCATGAGTACAACTGATTTTTGACCTAATTTATTCGCAGCCCAAGCGACTCCTCGTCCATGGTTGCCATCAGTTGCTGTAAAAAACGTAGCTTGTCCAAAAGCTGATCGTAATTGATCAGAAGTTAATTCATCATATGTTAGTTCCGAAACATCTTTCTTTAATTTTTCGGCAATATAGTTAGCCATGGCAAACGAACCACCTAAGACTTTAAAAGCATTTAAACCAAAGCGATAAGATTCATCTTTAACAAAGAAATCATTTAACCCCAGATACGCGGCCATATGATTCAATTCTGCTAATGGTGTTTCTGAATACTGTGGAAAACTTTTGTGAAAAGCCAAAGCTTTCTCAATTTTTTCTTTAGACATCAGTGGTAAGTACTTATCCTCCGTCTTCGGCATTTCATTTGCTGTCCATTTAATTTTTTCCAAAAATACTTCTCCTCCTTCTATTTTTAAGTTGCTTTACGAAAAACAAATTTTCCTTGATTTGCCAAGATGACTTGCCCAGCTTCAGCAACTTTTTGACCTCTTAAATAAACCATTCGAGCCTGTCCTTGTGTTTCAAATCCTTCATACGGCGTATAATCGACATTTTGTAACTGCGTTCTCGCAGCAATCACGCCGGTTGTTCTAGGATCCCAAACAACTAAATCGGCATCACTGCCTTCTTGCACCACACCTTTTTGTGGATACATCGAGAATTGTTTAGCAATATTTTCAGAAAGCAGAGCAACCATTTTTTCCAAGGTGATTCGGCCCTTCGCCACACCTTCCGTGTAAATTAATTCTGGTCTCGTTTCAACACCTGGCATCCCATTGGGAATTTTACTAAAATCATCTTCGCCAACTGTTTTTTGTCCGTGAAAATTAAAACTGCAGTGATCTGTCGATATTGTATTGATTGCCCCCTCTTTAATCCCTTGCCACAAAGCCTGTTGATCCTCTCGTTTGCGTAGTGGCGGTGAGCAGACATATTTTGCTGCTTCAAAATTAGGCGCATCATACAAGTGATCATCTAGTAAAAGATATTGAGGGCAAGTTTCTACATAGACTGATTGTCCTCTTTGACGAGCCCGTTCCACCGCTTCTAATGATCGTTTTGTGCTTAAATGCACAATGTTAACCGGCAAATCAGCCATTTCCGCTATCATCAAATATCTTGCTACCGCTTCTGCTTCAACAGCCGCCGGTCTTGATAACGGATGATAGTGCGGGGTTAGCTTTCCTTGAGAAACATATGATTGGATTAATTCATCTACTAAATCACCATTTTCACAATGAACGCCTAACATTCCATTAACTTTTTTTATTTCTTTCATCGCTTCAAAAATTTCCGCATCTGTGGTCCGCAAGTTATCATAAGCCATATACATTTTGAAGGAAGTAATACCTGCAGCAATCATTTCCTGAATTTCAGCAGCTATCGTTGGGTTCCATTCGATCATGGACATATGGTAAGTATAATCACATGAACTCTTGCCTTCAGCCAATTGATTCCAAGTAGCTAAACAGTCTTTCAATGAGCCACCTTTATTAGGTGTAGCCATATCAATAACCGTAGTCGTACCTTTGGCCACCGCCGCTTGGCTGCCAGTAGTAAAGTTATCCGCCGTACTTAACGAACCTTTGCCATTATTTAATTCCAGATGCGTGTGCGCATCAATAAAGCCTGGTAATACATAACACCCCGTAACATCCTCAATCTGAGAATTTTCTACTGGTAAATTTGCCCCCATCTCTACAATTTGCTCGCCGTCAATTCGAATATCCAATTGACGACGATTATATGCAGATACGACGGTTCCACCTTTGAGCAGAATAGACATTTATTTATCCCCCAGTCGTAAATTTCCTTTTATGCTTGCATACAATAAGCATATTCTTCAATCATAGTTACCATTAATGCAATTAAATCTTCTGGTACATCTAATCCTTGATCTGTTAATTGAATTGTTGACACCGTTCCCCATAGACGCAGTAAACAAATTTTATCCACAGGATTTTGAACATAGAAACCTGAATTAGTACTGTCATAAAAATCAGCTTCACTGTTAAATAAGGTAAATTTGTCTTTGTAAGGGGCACTTGCATAAGGGCAAAATGTTTCACAGTTACCACATTCGTTACACATCCGATCAACATGGACAATTTGTGGTTTTCCTTCGACATACACAACAATATTTGCTCGGTTTGGACAGACATCCATACAAGATTCACAAATTGTGGAGCATTCTAAGCAACGACTAGCTTGACTACAAGACATCTCGTCTGTCACAAGGATACCCCGTTTGTTTCTAACAAATGCGACATCACTATTTAAATTATCTTTTTCATAGTGATGATTGTGGACAAGACAAATATTATTGGCCGCTTTGGTTGCATCAGCGATTGCTTCAACAATTGTAGCTGGTCCTAAATTAGCATCACCAATGACATAGACGCCTGGTATATTTGTTTCCAATGTTTCTTGATTTGAAACGACTTTCCCATAGTTGTCTGTGTGAATGCCTAATGCTTGGTAAAATTCTGTATCTACTTTTTCACCAACAGCGGCAATCACTGTATCAGCAGGAATATCAATCATTTCTCCTGTACCAATTGGTCGATGGCGTCCAGAGGCATCTCGTTCACCTAGGACCATTTTTTCACAAGTTAATTGTTGATTTTCATGTTTAATTGGCGAAAGTAATTCTAAAAAGTCAACGCCATCTTCTAAGGCTAAATAAAGTTCTTCTTCATCTGCTGGCATATTGCGTTTATTCCGACGATAAACCACTGAGACTTTTTTAACACCAGGTAATGTTGTGGCTGCACGAGCACAGTCCATAGCTGTATTTCCGCCACCAACGACGACAATCTGTTCTCCGTAAGGATTAATCGTTGGATTTTCTCGATTTGCTTTTAAAAATTCTAACGAGTTCAATGCTCGACCAGATTCTAAACGAAGGACCCCATGTTTCCATGCACCAATGGCATAAATAACATTCGTATAGCCTTGGTTTTTCAATTCTGCCAATGATGGTGCCTCTTGTCCTGTACGGAATTCGGCTCCCATAAATTCCGCTAACTGAATGTCTTTTTGAACAGATTCCATAGAAATTCGAAATTCTGGTACAATCTGGCTACAAACGCCCCCAATTGTCTCGGATTTTTCAAACACAGTAACAGGCATGCCTTCACGTGCTAATAAATACCCAGCAGAGATCCCTGCAGGGCCTCCACCCACAACAGCTGTTTTAGGTGCATTTTCTTTTGGCTGTGGCTTTTCTAGTGTCGTCAATAATTCATCATAAGCATGTTCAGCTGCTTCTAACTTCACTTCCCGAATATGAATAGATTCTTCATAAAATTGACGTGTACATTTAGTCATACAAGGATGTGCACAAATGGTTCCAGTAATAAAAGGCAATGGATTTTTATCGACAATTACTTGCAAGGCCTTTAAATAATTACCTTCACTTACATAACGAAGGTAAGCAGGAATATCCTGATTGATTGGACAACCACCGTCACTTCGACAAGGAGCAATATAACAATCTGTTAACGGAACTGTTTTTCTTAGTTTGGTACTTTCTGGTAATTTAATTGATTTTTGGTAACGAGCTTGTGTTTTAGCTTTCTCAACAACTTGGGCTAATTTATTCAAGTTGACATGAACCATCTGAGGATATTCTGCTGCGCTTAATACATTAGCAACTTGATTCATTCGTTGATAGCCACCGGGTTTCAACAGCGTCGTTGCCATAGTGATTGGCCAAATCCCAGCATCAAATATTTCTTTACTATTGAAAATATCTGCACCGCCAGAATAAGAAATTTGTAGTTTCCCATCAAATGCTTCTGATAATTTTTGTGCCAATGAAATACTAAGAGGAAATAGCGAACGTCCTGACATGTACATTTCATCACCAGGTAATTCATTTGCTGCAATCGTTACCGGGAAAGTGTTCGTAATTTTAACTCCGAAGCTTAGATTTTTACTATTGGCTAATAATTGTAGACGTTGTAACATCGGTACTGCTTCTTCAAATTGTAAATCTTCTTTAAAATGGTGATCGTCAAAAACCATATAATCAAACCCTAGCTCATCCATCGTTTGACGCGCATATTCATAACCTAACATGGTTGGATTACATTTAATAAAGGAATGGAGCCCTTTTTCACTTAATAAATAGGCCGCAATTCGTTCAATTTCGTCTGATGGACAACCGTGTAAAGTCGACAGCGTAATAGAATGACAGACTTTAGGACTAATTGCTTCGATATATAAGTCATCTACTTTTTTAAAATAAGATAGATATTTTTTGGCAGCTGCTTGGCATTCCGCCCAAATCGGCGTTCCTTCTGCGTTCTGCATTTCGTTAATATAACGATCAATTTTTGGTGATTGAATCCCTGCCAAATCATAGCCAACACTCATGTTAAAAATGAAACCATTCGGGTCACCTAGCTCAAAATCTTTACTCAGTAACTTCAAAACAAACCATGCTTTGACGTATTCATCATAAGCTTGGGGAACGCGCAATTCTGTGGACCACTCAACGTTGTAACATTCATCCGCTGCTGCGATACATGGTTTACTCACTGGTAAATCTTCTCCATCCAGTATCTGGACTGTCTTAACTTCAAAAAAACGAGAACCTGTTAAATAGGCCGCAATAATATTTTGTGCTAATTGTGTATGAGGACCTGCTGCTGGACCACAAGGGGTTTCCATTTTTTCTCCAAATAACGGAATCGTTTTTGTAGGATCCGCATGATAAAATTTACGAATGCCAAAAATTGTGCCATCTTGTTGATACTCACTAAAAATCCAATTTAATAAAGCCTCAATTGAGATGGGATGCATAATATCACTCATTAACGTCACTCCTTTTATTTATAATGAAAGCTATTGATTTACTCGTTTCCAGAAAGATTGTGCTTGCGTTTGCACATCATGCCAAACTTTCTCTTCATCAATTCCTTGAACTTCACGATTACGCATCCGAATTTCTCCATTAATCACCGTGTCAGTGACCATCCCACCATTCATGCCGAATAAAATGTGCATGTTATAATTCTCTTTTGTCATTGGTGTCGGGCCATGATAATCAACAATAATGACGTCTGCTGCTGCATCAGGTTCTAAAACACCTAGCTTTGTTTTAAAATAGCGATTAGCCATTTGCGGATTATTATCAAACAGCATTGCAGGAATTTCTGCCCAAGCAGCATTTGGATCAGCTAAATGATGTTTGTGGATAACATTTCCTACCTTATAAGATTCCGTCATATCATTCGTATAACCATCTGTGCCAAGACCCATCAAAATACCATACTCATTAAACATACGCATCGCAGGTGGGCAGCCGACCGCATTCCCCATATTCGACTCTGGATTCGTGACCACCATTGTGTCTGTTTCTCTTAGTAATTCCATCTCATGAGGGCCAATATGGATGCAATGGCCTGCCATTGTCTGTTTTCCTAAAATTCCTAAATCAAATAATCGGTTCACAATCGGCTTCCCATATTTTTTCAAAGAATCATGAACATCGGCTAAATCTTCTGCAATATGAATATGATAACCAATCCCATCTGGCGTATTGGCTGCACATAATTCTAAAGAAGCATCTGATAAAGTAAAGGCTGCATGCATACCCATCATCGCTTTTTGCATATCATCATTTCTTAAGGAACTGGCTTTAATAAAGGCGGCATTTTCTTGAACTGCTTCCCGCATTTTCTGCTCACCATCGCGATCAGAAACTTCATAACAAAGGCAGGTCCGAATCCCTAACTCGTCCGCTGCATTAGATAATTGGGTTAAACTCCCTGTAATTTCTCCGTAACTAGCATGATGATCAAAGACAGTTGTAACACCGTTGCGAATACTATCTAAATAAGCAACCTTACCACTTTGATAAGTGTCTTCTAATGTCAAGGCACGATCAATTCGCCACCATTGATCTACCAAAATATCCATGAAATTTTTAGGATGATAATTCGTTAAACTTAACCCACGTGCAAAGGTACTATAAATATGATTGTGCATGTTAATAAAGCCTGGCATAATCACTCCACCTTTAGCATCAATAAATGTCGCTTCTGGATAAGCTTGTTTTAATTCTTCTGTCGTTCCGACTTGTTTCACAACTTGACCATCAATCGCCACACACCCATTTTCAAAAAAATGATTCTGCGCATCCCGAGTGATTAAACGCCCATTTCCAATTAATAACATGTATTCTCCTCCTATTTTTCAACCTATTCCCCACAAGTGGCAAACGCTTACAAATCAATCGCTCAATCATTCACGAATATAGCTTGATTAGCTTTGCTAATCTACATTCCTTACGAAAAGCATTTGAAGCGCTTGCATTTTTTTACTAACGAACTCATTAACTTAATTAAAGTATATCACCTTACCTTAAAAAAAACAATGCTACCTAAAAAATATTTTTTAGAATTTTGACAGCCGTTATCTTGTATTATTATTTTTATCATGCTATCATTATTTTTCAGAACAGGTAGTATGCGACATTAAAGGATTTAGCCCTGCCTATTCCATTTAAAAATATTATGTTAAATTTGACACAATCTTATAAAAACTGTTTGTGCCAGGCACATTAGAAAGGAGCTTATTTATGTTATCCGACGAAAAACTTACTTTTTTAACACAAATTGCTAAAGGTTTAGCTGGTCAATTTGGTGAAAACTGCGAAGTCGTTATCCACCAAATCAATGAAGACAATATTAACAATTCTATTGTTTCCATTGAAAATGGTCATGTCTCTTCTCGTCATCTGGGCGATGGACCTTCTCAAGTAGTCTTAGAAGCCTTAAAAAAAGACCCTAGTGAGTTGAATGATCATATTAACTATCTGACCCGCACCCATGATGGTCGTATTTTAAAATCTAGTACAATGTATTTTAAAGATGAGAATGGTCAACTCGATGGTATTTTTGCTATTAACTACGACATCACTACATTGATTGCTGCAGAGTCGAACTTAAAATCTTTGATTTCCACTGCAGAACCTGAAGAAGATAAAGACCCTGATTACATTCCTCAGGATGTTAATGAGTTGTTAGACGATTTAATTCACGAATCAGTCAAATTAGTTGGCAA
>OAUG01000420.1_pt1 | contig 15186 bp, 9 predicted proteins | sample 1476141 | NCBI WGS metagenome assembly OAUG01 (sample SAMEA2580007, study PRJEB22360) | human gut metagenome | biome: human gut; feature: human-associated habitat; material: faeces | place: Denmark | collected 2008/2010 | reverse complement strand
GAAAACAACCAATTGGTCTAGACGAAGAAATCGTTTACATTAGAATATGAGTTAAAAATGATAAATTATTAACTAAAAAAAATAAGTTATTATATATATTTTTAGTGGAAAACAAAGTAATATCCAAAAAGGAAAAGAAATAACAAAAAAAGAAAGAAAAGGAAGATCATTTTGAACAAGTTTTTAAAGTATACATTTTCTCTACTAATTATTATTATTGGAAGTTTTTACAGCCACCAAGTTGTTTCTGCAGAGGAGCTAGTCGGAACTGGTATAGTTGATCTATTTGAATTTAGTGATACTAACTTATCTCAAGGACAAACAACTTCTGTCAAAATAACATTTAGTGAAAAATATAAAGATCATATCAAGCCTGGCGATACATTGACCTTTCCAATGCCAGCGGGACTAGAGGGCATGACTGAAAATGACGGTTCACCAAGAAAAATTTTGTTAAGCGACTTAGGCGAAGCACTTATATACAAAGACAGAATTATTGCAACTGCCAATGATCGTGTAAAATTTCTAGAACATGTACATGGTAGTTTTAGTTTTGGTATTAAATCAACTGTTACTAACAGTACAACCGATGCCACTATTGAAACAAATTTTGGAACAACTTTAGAAAAAAAATCCGTAACTGTCCGAGGCATTTCTCAAAATCCAGGAACGAGTACTCAACCATTTTTCTACAAATCAGGGGATTTACTAGGCGACTCTGATAAGGTCCGTTGGTTTTTAAATGTAAATTTAAACAAAGAAGAACTTTCAGATGATATCGTCATCTCTGACACTCACGGATCTGGTCAATTATTAAACAAAGATAGTTTCAATATTACGGTAAATAATTATTTAGGTTCAACTACCTATACTCTCAACGCTTTCATGGAAAAAGGATTCGGCACCATCGAACTTTCAACAGATAATAATTTTATTATTCGATTGAAGAAAGACCATGCACGTTTAGCCTCATTTACTATAATGTACACTACGACCATTACAACTGAAGGTCGTAAACAAGAGCTCTTTGAAAATAGTTATGACGTAAACTATCAAATTTTTAACAAAGAGCGAATGACAGAAAAAAATTCAACTAGCGTCAAAAATCTATTTGCTGAAGGAGAAGCAGATGGCGATTTAGACAAACAGGATCCTAATGAGCATGAGATTGAAACTCCTAACGAATCAGTTGAACCATTACCAGATAACACCCCCACTCCTGAAAAACCATTAGTTAAAGATTCAGAAAATCCTTCAGAAAAAGGACCAGATAAAAGTCAGCCTGAAATTCATATTGGTGAAAAAGAAGACTTTGTTGAAGATGAATCCGATAAAATCAAAGATTTAGAAGATACCCCATCAACAGAAAAACCTCTTTCTCCTAAAGATATTGAGAATGAAACGAACAACTCTGTTGATAAAAATCAACCTGAAATCCATATCGGTGAAAAAGAGGAAGTTGTTGAAGATGAGTCTGATAAAACCAAAGATTTAGAAGACACCCCATCAACAGAAACGCCTCTTCCTCCTAAAGAAGTTGAGAATGAAACGAACAACTCTGTTGATAAAAACCAACCTGAAAGCCGTATTGGTGAAAAAGAAGACCTTGTTGAAGATGAATCCGATAAAATTAAAGATTTAAAAGACACTCCATCAACAGAAAAACCTCTTTCTTCTAAAAAAATCAAAAAAGAAACAAGCAACACTGTTGATACAAACAAAACTGCTGTGAAAAAAAACAGCCCTCAAGCGAATCAAAAAACAACAAGTGACACAAGTATGACAACCGTTTCATCTTTATCATCAGTAAATGAGAAAGAGAAAAAAACACTTCCTAAAGCAGGGACAACAAACAATATGTTTTTAACCCTGCTGGGTCTGCTAATCATTCTTTTCACTTCAATTACTGTTTATTCTAAATATAAAAAAGTAAATTAAATAATCAAAACCACCCGCTCACACGGGTGGTTTGTTCTGTAGCTGTGACCTCTATTACCTGCCGCGCCACATTTACTCACTGCTCCTGAAAGGAGCTATTTTATTTTTTGTATTTTTTGTCCTGTGAACGGACCTACGTCTTCAAACATTGTTAGTTAATCTGCTACATAATCTTCACAAAGTTAATTACGAATGTATTCTTCTATCTGCTTTTTATTTTTTTCTACTGTATCCATATAGTAACCGCCACACCAAAATTTTTTATGTTCCTAACGATATTTTAGTTCTGTATGTCTATCGAATATCATTGAGCTACTTTTTCCTTTTAAATGCAGAATGAATTGGTAGACACTTAATTTTGGAGGAATGCATACTAGCATATGAATATGTTTCGTATACAACTTTCTAGCGATATTTTGGCGCAAAAACAATATGATACTTACATTCCATCTTGTGTATAAACTTTTTATGCCCTTTTTCATAAGGGTTACCTCAAAACTTTTGATATGATGGTCGAGAAACCATTTGCATAGTGGATGGTTTTCAATGCATATAAAAAAAGAGTCCCCTTTCTCAAGGAAACTCTCAATTGCTAAGTCAAAATAACTTCACGTTATCTAAATCTTTTAAATCAATCCTATGGTTCGCGGAACAAAGGAGCTAAAAACTTAATAGAATAAATCGCACAAATTCCGACAATAATATAGATAATTTTTGCTAATGGTGTGGTTGCACCGCCACTAATTGTTGCAACTAAATCAAAATTAAATGCACCAACTAATAACCAGTTTAAACCTCCGACAATCAATAAAATTAAAGCAATAATATCCAGATATTTCATTTTTAACACTCCTTCCAAATTTGATAAGCCAAGAGTAACACGTTTATTCTTTATTTACGAAAATAATGATTCAGGAAAAAAACTTTTTTCAATTATTTTCTCGAATCATTTTTTCGTTATTAAGAATTTTATGATATAACTAAAGAGTAGACAAAAACAGATTCATTATCTCTGATAAGAAATGGTGGTTTATTATGCGTGCTAAGTTATTTTTAATTTTGCGGAATCGAGTGTTATCCCGTGTTGTCTTTGTCATTCTATTTTTACATGTGCTTTTTACCACAAATGATTTCACGGTGTTGCTGCTCCTCTTACTATTGAATTATTTACTCACGCTTGAGGATAGCGCGAAAAAAAACAGAAAAATCCAAACTTGGCAGGAATTTAAACAGTCGATTGATTGGCCCTTTGTCGCTTTTTATTCAGGGCTTGCTCTTTTAGTTATTTCGTTAATACTTCTGTTTCTCTGGTTCAATTATGCACGATAAGGAGGATTAAAAATTGAAAAGCTATTTTTTTACTCTTTTTTTTAGTATGTTTAGCCTTTTCGTCATACTACTTTGGTTTTCTGGATATGATAGTAAGGGATTTCTATTGGCCCTTACAGATTTTCTAGGTTTTTCTATTATTCACCAAACGCCTGTGCTGGATACTTATTATTCCCAGCAGCCTTTAACAACCAGAATGTTGATTTCTTCTGGGCTTCATTTTTGTACTTATTTTTGCTTAGGTTTGGTCATTGATTTACTACGTAAAGGGTTTAAAAAAATAAAAACATAGTCACTTTTATTATACGAATCGTTAATTTCCATGCTTTCTGGTCGTCTTTTTCCGCCGCTTGTACCAGATAATGAAGCCGCTAATAATTAACGCACAGGCAATTAAAAGTAATGTCCATAATAGTAAATTTTGTTGTTGTGCCACTTTTTTCATCCCCGCTGCTGCTTTTTCTGGTTGATATGGGATACGATGTCCTCGAACTAATAACCGATGACTGTTTATCATATACGGTGTGCAAGTTAATAAAGTGACGAGATCTTGGGCAGACTCAATGTGTAAATCTTTTGTATCAGTTGGTTCAACGGTTTTTATTTGATCTACTTGATAAGCAAGCGTCTTCCCATTAACTTCGATATAAAATTCATCGCCTTTTTTTAATTCTGGCAAATCTGTAAATAATTTGGCTTGAGGGAGACCACGATGGCCTGAAATGACCGCATGTGTATTCGCACCACCTGTAGGATAGGAGGTTCCTTCTAACAAGGAGCTTCCTTTTTCCAATAGCAATGCATTCGTTTTATCAAAAATTGGTAAACGGACATTTATTTTTGGAATGGTTAAAACACCAATCGTATGACTTTCAAAATAGGATTTGTCTGGTTTTTTCGTTGTTTTTTGCGTTTCAGAAAAAGGATCTAATCCAGGATTGCTGCCTTTTTTCGCTAATTCTTGGTTTTTCTTTTCCATTTTTTCTTGAAGTTCAGCCATTTCTTTGGTGTTTTCTTGGCTTGCTTTTGCTTGATAATGAGCGATAATTTGTTGATCCAGATAGTTATTTAATGCATCGCTAACAAAAGGATACGCAAATGCACCTATTCCAATAATCAGTAAAAGAATCATAAAACCATCAATGATACGACGTTTCTTTTTTGACTTCATTGCTTCCTCCTTAAAAATAAAGCATGAAAGCCTGGGACAGTGATTGGCCCAGGCTCTTTGTTTTTCTAAAAATTTCTTCGGTGATGCTAGAAATTAAGCATTTTCTTTTCTACGTCTAGCAAAGTAGACTCCTGCAATAAGTAGCAAGACTGCGCCACTTCCTAAGTAAACGTAGATTCCTTTGCCACCTGTTGAAGGTAAGGTACCTTTGTGTTTGTTTGGTACTTTTTCTGGTGAAACTAGGTTTTCTGTTGTGCCATATGATTGTTCATTGACCACAAATTCAATCCGATTTGTTAACAAGACATAATCATCAGGAGCTACAGTTTCTTCTAAATAATAGGTACCGTATTTAAGCCCTGTGATATCAACTAATCCATCAGCCGTTGTTGTAAAAGTAGTTGCTTCAGCTTTTGTTTTCACCCAAGTTGCTGCTTTCGTTGTTTCATCGATTTTCAAATAATTTGCTGTGTCGCTGTTTTGATCACGGACGACAAAGGAAGCTCCCGCCAAGGCTTGTGTCGCTGTCACATCGCCATCGACTTTAATGAAACGTTTCCCACCTGTCACCACTTCAACAGTTGGTGGTGTTTGGTCGTCGGTATGACCGTTATCAACATTCGCCTCATTTTTAAAGCCTTTCGTAGGATCTGCTTTTTCATTTAAATGCATAAAGTAAACGAATTTTAGTGTGCCGCCTGGCGTTAACGTAGGAATATATTCTGGATTAACGGCGACAGTGAAGCCATTTGCTTGTTCAGTCACTTGATAATTTTCAGGAGCAATCACTGTATCCCCATCATATAACGCATAGGCATACTCTCCAGAAGTCACGTTATCAAAAGTTAAGGCTGCATCATGTTTATCAACTAAATTGAATTTGACGTATTTATTAGCGTCGCCTTCTTTGTCTGCAATCCCCAATGGAATATTTACAGAAATTTGATATTTAATTTTTTCGCCAATTGCCACATCTTTACCATCTAAGTTTGGTGTTGTTTTATCAACTTTAGAGGTATCATTTTTGACTGTTTTTTCAACAGGTGTTTGATTGTTTGCTTCAATTGTAAATGGTGTTTTTGTTTGATTTTCAATTAATTCTGCATTATTTGGAGCTTTTACTTCTTCTAAAATATACGAACCAACCTCAAGATTTTTAACTGTTAATTCTCCCGTTCCATTCTCTGCTTCTGTGAAATCATTTTCGCCAATTTCATAACTTTTCCCAGTAATAAAGCGTTTTGCTTGTTCTTTATCCGTTGTCCAAGTATATAATCCATCTTTGACTCCTTGGATATATTTTACTGTGCCCGGTGAGCCTTCGCTTTTGGAAATAACAAATTCTGCGCCATTTAATCCTTCATTTTCAGCAGTTCCTACTTTTTTCACATGTAAACTACCATCATTGGCTACCACATTTTTAGGATAAATATGAACAACCGCTAATTCTTCAATTCCATATTTATAGGAACCATCTGCTTGCTTGATCATTTCGTAAACTGGGAACGCCACCACCATATTCGTAGCAGCAACTACACCCTCTTTTGGTTCTTCTTTAATGGTATACACTGCATCTTTACCATTTTGTTTTTTAGGTAACTGAACAGTGACATTCCCATTTGCATCGGTGGTTCCTTGAGCAACAGGTTTCCCAGGAGTTAAACTTTGGACAGCTTGTTTAGCTGCATCAACGCTTGCGCCTGCCGCTCGTTGCTCGTAAAATTCGTTCGTCACGTTATAAATACTAAACGTCACATCTGCCAGTCCTTGATATTTATCAAACTCGCTCATTTCTTTCCCGCTATTTTGAATAAGCGGATCTGGTAAATCCGTCATTTTCTTTTTGTGAATCACGAGCTGTGCGCTCTCCCCATTTTCTTCTGCAAATGCAGTTGTTGTCCCTAATACACTCGTGAAAAGTGGCAAAATTAGTAACAAGGTACTAACGGTGTACCAAACTTTTTTTAATTGCTTCATTTTCTCTCTCCTCTTTTTTGTTTTTGATAAAATAGCCAAATGACTACCAGCCCAATGATTAGCAGGCCTGCAATCGTCAACCAAATAGAACGTTCTTCATTTGTTTTTGGTAAGAAGCCTGACTCTTTTACTTTTTTATTGATTACATGTAACGGTGCTGTTCGTTGTCCGTTCGTTGCATAAGAATTTTTTTCCACCGTAAAAGGAATTTCTGTTTGATTCAGAAGATAACCTTTTGGTGCAGAGATTTCTTCTAAGAAGTACTGGCCATCTTTTAAGCCTTTAACTGAAAATTCACCGGCTTGATTAGACGTGAATTTTTTAGCTAATGCTTTTTCTTTTTGCCAACGATACCCGTTTGCTGTTTCATTAAGGTATTCCCCCGCTTGATTTTTGACGATAAAAACAGCCTCTGGCAAGGTGATTTTCGCATTTTCACTATCAACTTTGACAAAAGACTTGCCGCCTGTACGAACTGCGGCTCTTTTAGTCAAGGTATGCTTATCCGTGACTAATTGTCCTTCGTTGTTAATCGCAGTGTCTGGTTCAGCGGTCTTTTCTAAACGCATTTGATACGACACAGTCATTGTTTGATTTGCAAAGTTTTGTAAGTCTTTAATTGAAAAATCAAGCGTAAATCCATGCTTTTGCGTCGTCAATGTGTAACCTGTAGTAACTGTTTTTCCAGCCACTTTTACCTCAATTGATTCTGGTAAAAGTGTCAACGTTGTATCCGCCTTATCTGACAAACGGAATTCCTGATATCCTAAAATATTCGCTGGAATCTGAGTCGTTAACTGATAGTTAATGTGCTCTCCTTGATTAAAGCCTTGTTGCTTATCGAGTACCGTTTTTTCAAGTGGTGGTAAGTCATAGGCATTTTCTTCATTTTTTGGATATAAATGAATATGCGTTAACGATTGCCCTTGTGGATCTTGAACAGGCAAAATCACTACTAGGTTGCTAGCTTTTTCCTTTACCACTTCCGGTGCTTCCGCTTCAACAAATAAATAGGCTTTATCTCGTTGCTGCGAATCTTTGCTAGCTAATGAAAAAGAAACCACTCCATCTTCTCCATTTATTGTCTGTGTTTTATCTTCTGCGATCGGTTTTCTATTCATTGCACCGGTTTCTGCTAATTGACGCTGTGCCTCTTGGACCGTTTTTCCTTCAGAACGAAGCTGATAAAACGGATCCGTCACATCATAGACTTGATAGGTGACGTCATTTAAGCCCCGATAATTTTGAAGCAGCGTTCCCTCTTCCCCTGTGTTTTGCTGCTGTTCTGGTAATTGACCATCAGGGAACAATAATTTGTGCAACGTAACTTGAACGCTTGCTTGCGATGCTTCTGCTAATGCTTGCTGTGAAAACCCGAAAAGAGCGAGTAGCATGACGCAAATACTTAACCAACGTGCGTTTTTCATCGATTACACACTCCCTTCTGGTCGTCTAATAAAGAGATAAACACCCGCTATCACGAATGTACTAATCGCTATCAAGTAAAACCACAAGCGTCCTATGCCACCAGTTTCAGGTAAAGGAACCTTTGCTTGGTTAGTAACATCTAAAGTAATTTGATTATTCTTCTCTCCAGAAATTAAAACATCTGCTACTTTTTCCCCATCTATCGTGACTGAACCATCTTCGCGAATTATTAATTCGATTGGTTCTTTTAACCCCTGATATCCTTCTGGCGTAAAGGTTTCTGTTAGAACATATTTCCCTGGTTTTAAGTTTTCAAAAACAAAAGTATCCGTTTCTTTGCCATCTTTTGGTAATTCAATATCCGTATCTGGTCCTGTTAAACGGAATTTCGCTCCTTTAAGTGGCGTCTGATTATCGGCTTTTTTATGAACCGTTAAGTCAAAAGGTTTCAAATGATTTTGATGTGTCAGTGTCCATTCTGGCGCATTTTCTTCAATATTTTTGCCTGCATAGTGAATTTTCCCATATTTATCAACAGTAAATTCATAATTTCCAGCAAGAGTGTCGTAGCCTAATGGTCCTGATTGTTCCACCATTCGATACTCACCAGGTTCACTAATTTTAAAATAGCTCAATCCTGCAGTATCTGTTTTTTGAGTTGCCACAGTTTGGTAACTTCCTTGAGCATTTTTTCTTTGCAACGCAAAAGTCGCCTCTGCTAAGTTCACTTGTTTGCCATTTTGCATGGTGTATTTTCTAATTCTGATTGGCAAAGAAGAAAATTTATTTTCAATTTCCAATGGAATAACTTGATTTGTGGTGGTCACTTCTTGTCCATCGATGCTTACTTTGCCTTGCTCATTCACCTCAATTTGCCAAGTCGTTTTCTTGCCTAACTCATGTCCTACAGGTGCTTTTACTTCAGTTAATGTATAGCGTTCCCCTTTTTGTAGGCGCACATCTTTTGGCAAGGAATAGCTACCATCTTTATTGTCCACTAATGTTGTCTGAACATTTTTACCACTCAATTCAAAGACGGCTCCCACTAAGTTTTTCTCACCTGAGGAAGAATTTTTGATTACTTTTAAATCTAATGGCTTGAATTGCTTCGTGTTTTTCCAAGTAGTATCGTCGATTTTTTCTTGACTGTAACCAGGAACTGCTAATTCACGGGTTGTTTGATAATTGAAAGCTTGTCCTTGATTATTGTATTGGGGAAGCCCAAGAACTTCTTGATAGCTTTCATCCGCGGTTTTGGAAAGTTGGGTTACATTTTTGCGCTCCCAACTATTGCTGGTATCATTTTCTGGTTTTGATAATTTAATATACCCAGTTTGCCAGTTGGCTGTGTCAGTTACTTGCTTTCTACTAATTTCATAAATCACATTATCTGGCCGACTTGTTGGGTCTTGATCATACTCTTCCCAGATTTTTTTCACGTTTAACTTCACGCCAGGTGCTTTTCCAGAAGGAACCCCAAAATCAACTTTTTCAGGGGCCGTGGCTAATGGCTGAAACGTTGTCCGACCATTCATTTGATACCAAAAATCAGGTTTGAAGTTTTCTGACTCTGTTTGAATACGTACTTGATAATGAATTTGAATTTCTTGCCCTTTACCCAAATAAATCTCATTACTATTAATTGTAGCGCCTGTTAGCGACACTTCTGGTAATGTTTGAACCTGAACAGGACCCACACTTTTCATTGATAATGTATTTGGCTCGTATTTAAAAGGTTCAGCAATTGGATCAACTACTTTTCCGTTTACAACCGTTCCTGAAATCTGAACGGCTTTTTTCGCTAAATAATCAGAAATGTCTGGTGCATAATCCGCGGATTCATAATAAAGGTCTCCATTTTCATCGGCTGACACCATCTCGCGCATTTTATCTTCAACTTGTTGTTTAGATAAATTAGCTCGTGGATCGCTTTGCAATTGAATGCCCAATCCATGTATTTCAATCCCACGTTGTTTTAAGGCCATTGCCTCACCTATCGTGGCGATAAACGTACTGTTAATTCGTTTATTGATATTGTTTTGATCTGGCGCATTATAGCTACCAGAGATATAAGAAGTGCTACCTGGTTGATCTTGTCGATTCGTAAATTGTGTCCCGTAAAAGCGACCATCCGCCTCTGTTTGAACTCGACTCACTTTATAAGAGAAGGTTGGGACGCCATCCGTTAAAAGTACAATGACTTTCTTATGTCCATTTGGCGTTGCTAACATATCACCAGCATCTCTTAATGCTTTTTGAGTGAAAGTTCCTCCTCTAGTGCTACTTGGCGTAATATTTTTAATTGGATTTTTGACTGTATCAAACGGTCCCATTTGAATGGCGTTGTTATTATAACCGTCACTTGAGTAGCCAACATAGCCCATGTTGATGTTATTGGTAATACCGCTATCTGCCAATGTATCAACAAAACGGTTCACTCCTTTTTGTACTTCACCAATCCGATTGTTTTCATTCATACTACCGGACCAGTCAACGACTAAGACCAAATCCAATGGCGTGATTTCTTTCTGAACATTCCCACGCACATTAAGATATACATCAAAAAGCCCTGGTGTTGTTGTTTCTCTAGCATATTTTCGGATGGCATAATCGGCTTGGTCTCCTGTACCGCCATACTCAATATAAGAATTTGTGCGATTAGTAGGGTCCCCATTCCAACTCGTTTGTCCGTCCCATTGTGCACTACCGTCTTTATTCCCTTGATGGTTTAGCACATTTTGATTGCCTGTGGGCCGCCAATTAGCTGTCGGATAAGTACCAGAATTATCCGTCGTGTATTGTGGTGCAATTAAAGGTAGTGCCAGATTCGCTCTCAAAGTGGCTGGCGCCATTCTTGCTTCTGCAAATGGATTGGTTACCTCTTCTGTTGCGGTCGGCTGTTCTGTTTTTTCTGGAGCCGAATCATTTTTGTTAGTTTCTTTCGTATTTTCTGGTACAGTTATTTTTTCTGGTTCAGTTGATTCTTTAGCAGAATCCTCTACTGTTATTTTTTCAGAAGTAACTGAAACATCATATTCGTTGTTTTCATACAATAACTTAGGTGGCTGAGCTGTTTGAAGCGAACTTTGCTCAACAGCTAACGAAAGCTGTACCGGCTTTTTTACTTGTGCGTCCAAAGTCAGATAAAGCGTACCATTAGTCACTTGGTAAGAATATCCGTCTTTTTCAATTACAGCAGTATCCATGAACTGTGCATTTTTCAATTGAATTTCTCGTTGTAATGGCTGCTCTGTTTGGTTGAGAAGATTTAACTCGATATTAATATTCGTTTTATCATTCTCATCTGTTATCATTTGAGCGGATGTAATTTCAACTTCTTTGGCTGTTTCTGCATAGCCAATGAGCGGTATGAAATAGGATGAGACAAGTAAAAAGACTACGCCGAAAACCCCAAATTTCTTTAGTAATTTAATGTCTGTTCTCTCCTTTCTTTTATGAATTAACAGTTAAATTAGAATTGCCTAGCACGTAAAATTTCATTATTCTAATCTGATAATTATTATACAGAGAAGGAGCTCATTAAATCACACCAGCTTTCATACCAAGCGGTTTCATTTCTGAAATTGCGTTATTGTTTCGATGATTGTTTCATTAAAGTAAAGGACTTGGGAGGAAACAATATGATTAGGTTTTTAGAAAAAAATTATCGGAAAATGGAAGAAATCATTCGTGTCTTATCCATTTCTGATAAATGGATGACTAAAAAAGAACTTGCAAAATATATTGGTAGTTCTGAGTCTACTTTTATTCGTTATATTGAGGAGATTAAACAGCGTTGGGGCGAAAGTTTAACCATTAAAACATCGCATAAATTAGGCTATCGTTTAGAAAACTTTAATGTGTCCTTATATTTAAACGTGCTGACGGATATGGCAAAAACGTCAACGACCACCCAATTGCTCCATGAGTTTATCCAAAATCCTGGCAAAACCATCGAATATTATTGCGATACCATCAATATTAGTCGCTCTTCTTTTGCTCGAAAATTGAAGCAGTGTAATCAGGTCTTGGAAACTTACTCTCTTCGCGTTATCGTTGATCAAGGCTATCAATTAACTAGCCAAACAGAAGAATTGCCTTTACGTATTTTTACAACCTTTTTCTTTTTAATGTATTATGGTCATTATGAATTGCCTTATCAATTAGATAAGCAAGAAATCAAACAATTAATGCGTCGTAATCAATGCCAATTAAATATTATTAGTATGGATAACAGTTATGAACACGATTTCTTTATTATGTATTTTATTGTTGATTTATTAAGAGAGCATCAAGGCTTTCAGCAACGTTTCCAGAAAAAAACAGATAAAAAGAGTCCAATCAAAATGGAAGATTATCTTTTACTCAGTCGTCATTTTACTGGGCTCAGCCGTGAAACCTATCGGGAAGTTCTCCGGTATTTTCAAAGAGGCGCTTTTCAGCAATACTACTCCGAAGACCAAGAAGTCATCAGTCAAAGAATACGTGAAAATTTAAAATTTAATGCTTTTTCACAGATTGAACAATTAACAGAAGAAGTCGTCGACTTCGCTGTTCACTTGTTAACCTGTCTTTATTTGTTTTCTCAATTAGTGCCTTTTGACACCTCCGAATTGACACAAAGGGCCACCTTTTTCACTCGACAAATTCATTTTACTCAGCTTCACTTATATGCACGATTAAAAGCAGAATTGCATTTCTTTTCCGCTCTTTTAGAAACAAATCTATTAAACTATTCATCTTCTTATATTTTTTGGTTGCTTAATACTTTTCCAGAAATTAACCAGAGTTTCGACTCAAAAAAGATTTTGATTATTAGCGACATGGGCCTGAATCATAGTCAATATATTGGAAACTATGTCCACGATATTTTAGCTTTGCATCGGATTTAGCAATTACGGAAGAACAATTAGGTGACCATCGACTCGAAGAATTTGACTTGATTATTACCAATCAACCAATTATTGAAACCAGTGTTCCAAGTATTTTAATTAATGATGCTATCTTATTTTCTAACAAAAGAGAATTGCTCGATTTATTAAACTTTTAACGTCTTAATGGTTTTCCCTATCTACCAAAAAGATAGCCCTTTTATCAAGAACCGCGTAATGTGAGGTGCCATCATACAGAAGATATTTTTATTTTTCTGAAATAAAAAAGAAAATAGGACATAAGTCATTTCGACTTATGTCCTATTTTCACTCTTAAGATAATCAGCTAAACGAAACCAGCAAATTAAATTTCTGATTGATTCACTGGCCATCTTGTGTGACTTTTACTTGGCAAAATTAATGTAATGAAGATCACTAAAGTACCGATAAAAGGAAGTAAATAGAATAAAATCCACCAGTTACTGTGGTCGCGATCATGCAATCTTCTTGCTCGAACAGTAAAGTTTGCCAACCAAATTAAAGCAGTCAGCAAGAAAAAGATAATGGTCACGGTATTCCATTCTTTAATGATTGTTCCATCATTGGGTGTTACTTCAATATATCTGTAAACGCCCGTAATTGCTGAATAAATCCCTAACACCAAATAATTAATTAATTGTGGCCACCAATATTGTGCTCGTGTTGCTGACGCATTCATTGTTGTAATATTATTCCAGTATTCTCTATACGCGTTAAACATATTATCACCCCCGCATTAACTATTACAGAAGTCTTTCGTTTTGTCAAAGAATAACGTTATTTTATGCCGCTTAATGACACGTCCATGTGCCTTCCTTAAACTCACACGAAGCTGACTTTTCAGAAGAAGGAGTTAATGAAACTAACGGTTGCTGTTGTTTTTCTTCTGCGAGAATTTTTTGAATAGTTTGGCTGATTTGTTGTTTCGGTACTGCACCATTAATTAAATATTTTTGATTAATGATTAGTGCGGGAACTCCTTGTAAACCATAAGCAGAAGCTAGCGCAAAATCTTCTTGAACCGCCGTCCAAACAGCCTCGGAAGCAACAGCTTCTTTCCATAAAGCAAAATCAATCGTTGTCTCTTTTACTAGCTCCTCAATTACTTCTGGCTCTTCAATATTTAAACTTCTCATAAATAAACCTTCTTGTAACTTATCAAACAGTACCCAATAAGTGTCTTGGTTGCCAATGTATCCAGCTGCTTTTGCTGCTAATAATGCATTCTTTGATGTTGGAAAATCAAATCGTTGCTTCCTCATCCCTTCAATATTAAAACGATGCTTTGAATCGTTTTGATTGGCATGCACCCAATGCGTCAAAACTTCTTCTTTTACTGCTGCTCGTGAGCCAAACATTGTTTCAAAATCGTTTGCGGACCACCCCAACGCAAACGACCGATGAATCAATTCAATTTCAGGAAATTCTTGTTGAATCTCATGCATGCGGTCAGACATTGGAAAACAAAAACTACAAATAACATCATGGAAAAATTCTATTTTCATCCTTACCCTCCAGTAACTCTTTTTTCAAAACAGATTGAACTAAATTTACCATTTTACTTACTAAAAGTAAACAAATGAAGCCAATTAAAAGAAAAAGATGAAACAAAATGCGCTATGGCTTTTGTCTCACCTGTTCTATCTACTTATTCTGATGTGTCCATTCCATTACCCGCTCACCATTCGTATCTAATTCACCATTAAATACAAAACCAAGTTGTTGATACAACCGAATTGCTGAGCTGTTCGTATCATAAACACTCAAGTATAGCTTGTTTGTTTGGTATTTTTCTATTAGCATTAACATTAAAAGTCGACAGGCTGCTTTCCCATAACCTTGTCCTTGGAACCGTTGATCAATTAAAAAGCGGTCTAACCAAACGCGCCCATCTTGCCAACGTCCATACATGGCATAGCCGATTAATTGATTGCCGTCATAAATACCTGCCGATTCCCATTCTGGAAATTGGTCCGATTCTTTTAGATTTTCTGCCATTGATTCAATGAAGGTTTGTTGTTCAGCGAAAACTTGTAGGTTTTCCACTGCTTTACGATTATCGTTTGTTACTTTTTCAAAATGTATTTCCATTGTTTTCACCTAATTAGTTGTTATTTTCTGCATACTTGTATTCTTTCTTGCTTCTTATTTTAACATACTTATTTCCCTTTGCTTTCTCTAACTCTCTGTGATTATACGTTTCTCTTTTTTATGGGAAATCTTCCCTATAAATGGAGACTCTTTTCAAGAGATTTCTTTTTACACTGCCCGTTTCAAATGATATAAATGATATATAGAGTGTTTTAACTATGTGCAACATGATTAAAAGTTAACTGTTGGGGAGCAGTTAACTTTTTCTTTTTAACCACAAAAGAGAGGATCCGCTGTGAGAAATAACTGCAGTGGATGCTCCCTTTTGTATATTATTTATTT
>OAUG01000411.1_pt1 | contig 15463 bp, 10 predicted proteins | sample 1476141 | NCBI WGS metagenome assembly OAUG01 (sample SAMEA2580007, study PRJEB22360) | human gut metagenome | biome: human gut; feature: human-associated habitat; material: faeces | place: Denmark | collected 2008/2010 | reverse complement strand
CGACGTGGAACAACTACTTCCTGCCGTTGATCATGCTCAAGGACGCGGACTGGTACCCGCTGACCATCGGCCTGAACCAGTGGAAGGACCAGGCGAGCACGGCCGGCGGCCAGGCGATCCAGAACCTGGTGATCACGGGCTCCCTGATCACGATCATCCCCTTGGTCATCGCGTTCTTGTGCCTGCAGAAGTACTGGCAGTCCGGCCTGGCCGCAGGCGCCGTCAAGGAGTGAGCGTACTTTGGCTCCCTTCTGGTGGAGGGAGCCGAGATAAAGGCATAACCACTAACAGAAGGAGGCACCTATGCAGATATTCGCATTGTTGAGAATTGTGCAGGTGCCTCCTTGTGTGTCTGTGCAACGTGAGGAATTTATTCCCGTAGACGCAGATTATCGATAAAATTCAATAAAGGAACTGAATCATCATGGAACGTAAAGAGTTCAAGTGGCCGCAGCCTCTTGCGGGCAACGAGCCCCGCATCTGGTACGGCGGCGACTACAACCCCGACCAGTGGCCGGAGGAAGTCTGGGACGAAGACATCGAGCTTATGCAGCAGGCCGGCGTCAACCTCGTCTCCGTAGCCATCTTCTCCTGGGCCAAGCTTGAGCCCGAAGAAGGCGTGTACGACTTCGATTGGCTCGATCGCGTCATCGACAAGCTCGGCAAGGCCGGCATCGCCGTCGCTCTCGCCTCCGGCACCGCATCCCCGCCGATGTGGATGACCCAGGCCCACCCGGAGATCCTCTGGGTCGACTACCGCGGCGACGTCTGCCAGCCCGGTGCCCGCCAGCACTGGCGCGCCACCAGCCCGGTCTTCCTTGACTACGCGCTCAACCTGTGCCGCAAGATGGCCGAGCACTACAAGGACAACCCCTATGTGGTCTCTTGGCATGTGAGCAACGAGTACGGCTGCCACAACCGCTTCGACTATTCCGAAGACGCCGAGCGCGCCTTCCAGAAGTGGTGCGAGAAGAAGTACGGCACCATCGACGCTGTCAACGACGCCTGGGGCACCGCCTTCTGGGCGCAGCGCATGAACAATTTCTCCGAGATCATCCCGCCGCGCTTCATCGGCGATGGCAACTTCATGAATCCGTGCAAACTGCTTGACTGGAAGCGCTTCAGCTCCGACGCCCTGCTCGACTTTTACAAGGCCGAGCGCGACGCCCTGCTCGAGATCGCCCCCAAGCCGCAGACCACCAACTTCATGGTCTCCGCCGGCGGTGCCGGCATCGATTACGACAAGTGGGGTTACGACGTGGACTTCGTGTCCAACGATCACTACTTCACGCCTGGCGAAGCTCACTTCGACGAGCTGGCTTACTCGGCCTCCCTATGTGACGGCATCGCCCGCAAGAATCCGTGGTTCCTCATGGAGCACTCCAGCTCCGCCGTCAATTGGCGCCCAATCAACTATCGCGTCGAACCCGGCGAATTGGTGCGCGACTCCCTGGCCCACTTGGCCATGGGCTCCGACGCCATCTGCTACTTCCAGTGGCGCCAGTCCAAGGCCGGTGCCGAGAAGTGGCACTCTTCGATGGTTCCTCACGCGGGCCCCGACTCCCAGATCTTCCGCGATGTGTGCGAGCTGGGTGCCGACCTCAACAAGCTTGCTGACGAGGGCCTGCTGAGCACCAAGCTGGTCAAGTCCAAGGTCGCCGTCGTCTTCGATTACGAGTCCCAGTGGGCTACGGAACACACCGCCACGCCTACTCAGGAGGTACGCCATTGGACCGAGCCGCTCGCGTGGTTCCGCGCGCTGGCGGACAACGGTCTGACCGCAGACGTGGTGCCGGTTCGCGGCCCTTGGGACGAGTACGAAGCCGTCGTGCTGCCGAGCCTGACCATCCTGTCCGAAGAGACCACGCGCCGCGTGCGCGAGTATGTGGCGAACGGCGGCAAGCTGTTCGTGACCTACTACACCGGTCTGGTGGACGACAAGGATCACGTCTGGCTGGGTGGCTACCCCGGTTCCATCCGTGACGTGGTGGGTGTGCGCGTTGAGGAATTCGCCCCGATGGGCAACGACTTCCCCGGTGCCATGGACCACCTTGACTTGGACAACGGAACCGTGGCGCACGATTTCGCCGACGTGATCACCTCCGTGGCCGATACCGCTCACGTGGTCGCCTCCTTCAAGGCAGATAAGTGGACCGGTTTCGACGGCGCTCCCGCCATCACCGTCAACGACTTCGGCGACGGCAAGGCCGCATACGTCGGTGCCCGTCTCGGCCGTGAGGGTTTGGCCAAGAGCCTGCCCGTGCTGCTGGAGGAACTCGGCATCGAGACTTCGGCTGAGGACGATCGCGGTGAAGTGCTGCGCGTCGAGCGTGCGGACGAAACTGGCGAGAACCACTTCGTGTTCCTGTTCAACCGCACCCACGATGTTGCGGTCGTGGACGTGGAAGGCGAACCGCTGGTCGCCTCGCTGGCCCAGGTCAACGAGTCCGAGCACACGGCCGCCATCCAGCCCAACGGCGTACTCGTCGTCAAGCTGTAAAACCGCGCATAGCGCCTAATTACCCAACGGCTCCCTTGCTGCTCATCGTAGCAGGGGAGTCGTTTTCGTATCTCCAGCAAAGTCGGGTAGGGTGGTCACCGTGCGAGGCAAAAACAGAGTGACGATGGCGGACGTGGCCCATGAGGCCGGTGTTTCGGTAGCCTCGGTGTCTAATTTTCTGAACAAACAGCCATATATGAGCGAGGCGATGGCCGCGCGTATTGCGGAAGCCATCGACAGGCTCGGATACAAAGTCAACTCGTCGGCCAGAAACCTGCGTTCCGGGCGTACCCGGTTGCTCAAGCTGGTTATTCCCGATCTGCGGCAGGTGTACTTCTCCGAACTCGCCGAGGATATTCTGGCCGAGGCCCGGCAACATGGCTACGGCGTCATCGTGGAATCCACCACTAACAATCGTGCCCGCGAGCTGGAAAGCATCGCATCGATGGGCACGCACAGCGCGGACGGGCTCATCTTAAGCCCTCTGATGATGACGGTTGACGATATCGCGGCTTTGGATGGCGATTACCCGCTCGTGCTGTTGGGTGAACGTTTGTTCGGCGTCAACGCGCCGCACGTGGTGATTCGCAATCGCGAAGGGGCCGCCGCCGCGACTTATCACCTGCTTGATGCCGGTTGCCGCCGCATCGCCGTAGTCGGTGCCGTGCCCCACCCCGAGCACGATTTCTCGTCGGGCTCCATCCGCACCCACGGATATCGTGAGGCGCTGGCCGCGCGCGACATCCCCTGTGATGACAGTCTGCTTATCGAAACCCAAGGCTGGGGGAGCGCCGACGGTTTGGCCGCGGTGGACACCATGCTGGAGAGTGGCCTGCAATTCGATGCCGTGTTCGCTTTGAATGACTTGCTGGCGTGGGGCGTGCTGCGTGAACTGCGCGAACGCGGCGTTGCCGTGCCGGATGATGTTCGCGTCATCGGCTTCGATGACGTGGAGGAATCGGCCTACATGGTGCCGTCTCTTTCCACCGTTAACCCCGGCAGGGAAGCCATCGCCCGACTGGCCGTCGAATCCATCATCCAACAGGTCGAATCCGGCAGCCGTGCCCCCGCCCAAACCATCGAGGCCCCCTATAGCCTCTCCCTGCGCGAGTCCTCGCCGGCGTTGGCCTGCGCCTGATGAATCCATGGTTCGAAATATCCGAAGTGAATGACAAGGCCCGTCAATCGTATGGTGATTGACGGGCCCTGGTCGTATTGGACTTGACTGTACTTGGTACGGGCGTGACTCTCCGTCTTTTAGCCGTGGAATTCCACGCTGATCCAGGAGATGGCGGGAAGCGTTGCCGTGCAGGTGCCGGTGGCGTTCATCGCAATGTCGAGCGGTTGCGGCGTGACGGCTTCGGGCGCTTCGGCGGTGTTGGTGCGGTACGGATCGTCCTCATGCAACAGTTGCGCCTTGCCGAGCGCGAGCGTGCCGAGACCGGGCAGGCCGGGCAGCCCGGAAAGGTCGATGGTGAGCGTGTGTGGGGTGTTGGCGTCGCGGTTGACGGCAAGCAGCAGACCGGTGCGGGCCTGTTCATCCCACGTGACTACCGCGTCGATGGCCGGCACGTCGCCGTATGCCTCGGTATGGATGGTGGGGGAGCTGATGGCCGGAGCGTAGGCCTGGCCGCGCGCGTGAAGGGCGGCTTCGGCGAACGGGTAGAACGTGGTCTGCCGCCATGCCGGGCCGTGTTCCTCGGCCATGATGGGGGCGATGACGTTGACCAGCTGGGCGCGCGAGGCGGAACGCACGCGATCGCAGTGCTTGAGCAGGGTGATCATCAGGGAACCTTCGACCACCGCGTCGGCCGCGGTGTAGATGTCTTCCAGCAAATGTGGAGACTTGGGCCATGGCTCGTGGTGCAAACCCTGCGCGGCCTCCGCCTTCCACTGGTCTTCCTGCTCGTTCCACTTGTCCGAATACCATACGCCCCATTCGTCGAAGGACAGGGCGATGTCTTTGGTGCCGTTGTTGGCTTCGCGCGCCTGATCGGCCGCGTCCGAGACGGTGGCGATGAACTTGGTCATGTCTTCGGAAGAGGCCAGGAAGTCCTGCATGGAGGCGGCGGCCCGGGTTTTATGGCCGCGGTCGAAGTAGTAGGCATGGCAGGAGACGAAGTCGAGATTCTCGTAAGCCTTGGTGAGCACGGTCTTCTCCCACGTGCCGAAGGTCGGCATATAGGCACCCGAGGAACCGCAGGCCACGAGTTCGAGACCGGACTCGGCGAGCTTCATGGCGTGGGCCACCTTATCCACCGCGCCGGCATATTCTTCCGGGCTCATGTGGCCCACCTGCCACGGGCCGTCCATTTCGTTGCCGATGCACCACATCTTGATATCCATCGGCTCCTCGATGCCGTTGGCCACGCGCTGATCCGCCCAAGCGGTGCCGGGCGCGCCGTTGACATACTCGAGCTCGTCGAGCGCGGCTTTCAGCCCCCGGGTGCCCATGTTGACGGCAAGCATGATTTCGGTGCCGGCTTTCTGGCTCCAGCGGTAGAAGTCGTCGATGCCCATCTCGTTGGTTTCGGTGCAATGCCAGGCCAGGTCGCGGCGCATGGGGCGATTCTCGCGTGGACCGATGCCGTCTTCCCAGTTGTAGTTGGATACGAAATTGCCGCCGGGGTAGCGCACGCAGGTGACGCCCAGCTCCTTGACCAGGTCAAGCACGTCTTGGCGGAAGCCGTTTTCGTCGGCGGTGGGATGGCTGGGCTCGTAGATGCCGCCGTAGACGCAGCGGCCCAGATGTTCTACGAATGAGCCGAACAGACGCGGGGGAACGTCGGCTACCGGAGTGGCGTCGGCGTTGAGGGCGATGCTGGCGTCCGGCGTGGTTGCGTTGCCAGTTGTGGAGACGTTACTGGCCGTGGTGCCGGCGGCGGTCGGCGCCGGGCTGCTTTCCTGCTTGTCGGGATGGGCGGTTTCGGCGGAATACTGGCTGTTGTGAGTGGTCATGAGCGGGATGCATCTCCTTCGGTTTGCGGTTAGTCACTATGGTTTCGGTTTGTGGTTAGTCACTATGGTGCGACGTGTCGTGTTTGCGTAAACATAAAACATGTGGTACCGTTTCTTAAAACGATACAAGGCTTGGAACAAAACGCCAAGTCCCGTCGTTTCCCATAACAAGGAAGGAAAGAACGATGAAGTTCGGCAAGAAGACAATTGCCCTGATTGGTGCTGTGGCCATGCTCTCCTCTGTAGCTGCCTGCGGTTCCACTTCTGCCGGGGATGGCGGAAGCACCGGCTCCTCTGATAAGAAGGTCGAGCTGACCGTGTGGTCCTGGGATTCCACACTGCCTCGTACGGTCAAGGGATTCGAGGCCAAGAACCCGAACATTAAGGTGAAGGTGACCAACGCCGGCACCAACAAGGACGAGTACAACGCACTGTCCAACGCCATCGAGGCAGGCTCCGGTGCTCCGGACATCGCCCAGATCGAATACTACGCACTGCCCGAATACGTGATTCGCGGCCACCTCGAGAACCTTTCCGATCTCGGTGCCTCCGATTTCAAGGACTTCTACACCCCGGGCACGTGGTCCTCGGTGAACATCAATGACGGCGTCTACGCCCTGCCGATGGATTCCGGCCCGATGGCCTGGTTCTACAACAAGGGCGTCTTCGACAAGGCCGGCGTCGATCCGACTCAGGTGCGCACGTGGGACGACTTCTACGAGGCCGCCAAGAAGATTCGCGCCGTGGACTCCTACATCACCTCCGATTCCGGTGACGCCGGCTTCTTCGACTCCATGACCTGGCTGGCCGGCGCGACCCCGTTCGAGACCTCCAAGGACGGCGGGACCGTGACCATCAACCTGACCGGTGACAAGAACGTCAAGACCTTCACCGACTTCTGGCAGAAGATGATCGACGAAGATCTCATCGACACCAAGACCGTCGGCTGGACCGACGATTGGAACAAGGGTCTGGATGACGGCTCCATCGCATCCCTGCTGACCGGCGCTTGGATGCCGTACAACCTGCTTTCCGGCGCTCCGAACGGTGACGGCAAGTGGCGCATCGCCCAGATGCCGACCGCAGACGGCTCCGAGACCAACTCCGAGAACGGTGGTTCCTCGCTGGCCATCGTGAAGTCCGACGACAAGGACAAGGTCGCCGCCGCCTACAAGTTCATGGAATACGCCTGCCACGACGCCGAGGGCATCAAGACCCGTGTTGACGGCGGGGCCTTCCCCGCCGCGAGCGACACCCAATCCTGCAGCGGCGCCTTCCCGGCCGACAACGACACCCTCAAGTCCGACGACTTCCTCAACATGACCTCCCTGACCGACTCCGACGGCAAGGCCCACGAGTACTTCGGCGGGCAGAAGTTCAACGAGGAGCTGGCCAAGGCCGCAGCCAATGTGTCCACCGGCTACAAGTTCCTGCCTTTCGAGGTCTACGCTCGCGGCAAGTTCGGCGACTACGCCGGCGATGCCTACACCGGCAAGACCACGCTCTCCGATGCCGTGGCTTCCTGGCAGAAGGACCTGCAGGATTACGCCAAGCAGCAGGGCTACCAGGTGAAGTAACGGCAATCACAGCAGACTTCCTCCTGTGGTTTCTGTAGCGGGAGGTTGCGATAACAGGATCGGGCACTCTTCGGAGCGCCCGATTTTCTTATGCCATGGGAGCAGTGGCGCGCGGATTGCGATACCAAGATGGCGTGTTGCCGAAGAATGTGTATAATAAAAGATGTTATCGCAACCATAGCTACAAAGTGGCGAAACAAAGCCGTTTTGTGACTACTGAACCATAGAGTGATGGTTCACGATAGCATGACGACGAGGAGAGTTGCCATGCTATCGTGGTGACAATCACTGCAGACCGCCGAAAGGCGATCCAAGGAAGGAGAACAGAACGATGAAGTTCACCGTTGCTAAGAAGGCCATTGCACTTACCGGTGCGGTTGCCATGCTGGGTTCCGTTGCCGCCTGCGGTTCCGACACCGCCAGTGGCAAGCCGGCTCAAGATAAGGACGTTACCGAAATCACCGTGTGGGCTTGGGAGCCCACGCTGACCCAGGTTGCCAAGGACTTCACCAAGAAGACCGGCATCAAGGTCGATCTCAAGAACGTCGGCACCAACACCAAGGAATACACCCAGCTTGATAACGCCATCGAGGCTGGCTCCGGTGCTCCGGACGTCGCTCAGGTTGAGTACTACGCCATCCCGCAGTACGCCATCAAGGGCAACCTGCTGGACATCACCGACAAGACCTCCGGCTACTCCGACTTCTACACCCCTGGCCCGTGGGCTTCCGTGCAGTTCGCCGGCAAGGTCTACGGCCTGCCGATGGATTCCGGCCCAATGGCCTTCTTCTACAACAAGGAGGTCTTCGACAAGGCCGGTGTTGACGCCGAGCAGATCAAGACCTGGGATCAGTACTACGACGCCGCCAAGAAGATTCACGCTCTGGGCGACAACTACTACATCACCTCCGACACCGGTGACGCCGGCTTCTTCGACTCCATGACCTGGCTGGCCGGTGCAAAGCCGTTCCAGACCTCTTCCGATGGTTCCGAAGTCACCGTCAACCTGACCGAGGACAAGGGCGTCAAGACCTTCACCGACTTCTGGCAGAAGCTGCTGGACGAGGGCCTGCTCGACACCAAGACCGCTGGCTGGTCTGAGGACTGGTTCAAGGGCATGGTCGACGGCACCATCGCCTCTCTGTTCACTGGCGCTTGGATGCCTGCCAACCTGGCCAACTCCGCTGCTGACGGCGCTGGCAAGTGGCGTGTGACCCAGATGCCGACCGCTGACGGCTCCACCACCAACTCCGAGAACGGTGGTTCTTCGCTGGCTGTGCTCGCCTCCACCAAGAAGGCTGACGCTGCTTACCAGTTCATCGAGTACGCCAACCACGGCGACGGCGTGGCCACCCGTGTGGCCGGCGGTGCATTCCCGGCTGACAAGGCCTCCATGGAGTCCGACTCCTTCAAGAACACCACCACTGTGAAGAACGCCGATGGCGAGGACGTTGACTACTTCGGTGGTCAGAAGTACAACGAGGTTCTGGCTCAGGCTGCTGAGAACGTGTCCTCCGACTACCAGTTCCTGCCCTACGAGGTCAAGGCCCGCACCATCTTCGGCGACTACCTTGGCAAGTCCTACACCGGCGACCAGAAGCTGACTGACGGTATCGCCGCTTGGCAGAAGGCACTGCAGGATTACGGCAAGGATCAGGGCTTCACCGTGAAGTAAGCCTTGAACCCTCGCTGAGACTGCCTAGCTAATCTCACCTGATACACAAAGCCCCGTGACGAATCCCGTCACCGGGCTTTTACCGTTTTAAGCCCCGCCTAGTACACTCGTCACCATGCGAGTGATCGGACAGCGAATCAAAAGAATGGCAACCATAGCAGTGACTGCCATCCTTTCCGTATCCCTGGCCTCGTGCGGGCAGGCCACGGACGACAACCGTACGGAGATCAGCGTATGGAGCTGGGAACCGAGCATGGGGGAGGTCATCCGCCGTTTCGAAAAAGCCAATCCGGACATCCGCGTGAAATGGACCAATATCTCCGGCTACGGCAATCTTAATACCGCCATTCAAGACGGTTACGGCACGCCGGACGTGGCTCAAATCGAATACTATGCACTGTTGCAGTACGCGGTCTCCGGCCAATTGCTTGATCTGACCGACAAAATCGGCTCGGATTATTCCAACTTCTTTACCCTCGGCACATGGTCGTCCGTGCAGCTCGCCGGCCGTACCTATGGACTGCCCATGGATTCGGGCCCGATGGGCTTCTTCTACAACGAAGACGTGTTCCGCCAAGCCGGCGTGGACGCCACCAAGATCAAGACTTGGGATGACTATTACGAGGCCGCCGAAAAACTCAAGGAGATCGGCGCGTATATCGCCGCCGACTCGGGCGACGGCAGTTTCTATGACGCGATGGTCTGGCTCGCCGGTGGTCAGCCGTTCCACACGTCGGCCGACGGCAAAACCGTGACCATCGATTTGGATGAGGATGCCGGCACCCAACGGTTCACCGAATTCTGGCAGAAAATGATCGATGAGGGGCTTGTTGACACCACCTCCGCCACATGGTCGGATCGGTGGAAAAGCAGAGTGGGCACCGGCACCATCGCCTCCGTGTTCTCTGGGGCTTGGATGCCGTCGCTGCTGCTGTCCAATGTGCCGGGCGCGACGTGTGGAAGGCGCGTGGCTCCCATGCCCACCTATGGTGGGCAGCCTGCCAACGCCGAAAATGGCGGCTCGGCGCTGACCGTGTTGCAACTGACCCGTAAGCCGGATGCGGCCTATCGTTTCGTGGACTTTGTGGCGCATGACGCCCAAGGCATTAGCGCGCGTGTAGACGGCGGTGCCTTTCCGGCCGATTACGCCACCCTGAATTCCGCTGATTTTCTGGATAAAACCACGATTACCAATGACCGTGGCATTGAAATCCCGTATTTCGGCGGGCAGAAGTTCAACCGGGTACTGTCGGAGGCCGCCGAGGATGTGTCGGTCGGATACCAGTATCTGCCATTCGAAGTGTATGCGCGCAGTGACTTCAAATCGACGGTGGGCCAGGCATACGAGTGGTCCGGCAGTTTCCACGCCTATCAGCAGCGACAGGAAGCCATTGAGATGGGCATGAAGGACGAGGAAGGCAACCCGCTCGAACCGTTGGAGAAGCCCGGCAAGAAAGTCAGTCTCTCCGACGGCCTGGCCCAATGGCAGAAAGACCTCCGAGAATACGGCTTCAATCAGGGCTTTACGATTAAGTAGGGATTCGGGGTTGGGTCGGAATCGACCGCGCTATACGCGGCCGATTCCTGCATACTACGTCACTTCACATTGCGCGAGTAGATGTGCGCCATGCCCTTGAAAATCAAATCCGGGTCATACACGTCAATCAGCTCGGTGTCATTCTCAAACACTCGACCGAGGCCACCGGTGGTGATCACCTTGAAATCCTCGCCTCCGAGCTCTCTGCGGAACTGACGAATCGTGCGCTCCACACCGCCCAAGAACGTGTAATACAAACCGGCCTGCATGCAGGTCTTGGTGTTGGTGCCCAGAATCGTATCCGGTCGCGTAATTTCCACTTCCGGCAGCTGGGCCGTATCTCCCCACAGAGCGGCCGCACCGGCACGGATGCCGGTGGTGATGACGCCGGAATCGACCACGCCCTTGTCGCTCACGTGCGTGAACGTGGTGGCGGTGCCGAAATCAGCCACCAGCACTGGGCCGCCATACTCGTAATAGGCACCGGCGCAGTCGGCCAGAATATCCGCACCCAGCGATTTCGGATCGTCAACGCGCACGTTCATACCGGTCTTGATGCCCGGTCCCACCACCATCGGATCAATGTCGAGGAATTTGACGATGGACGAACGGAAGGAGTGCATCACTTTCGGCACCACCGAACAGATGATCACATCGTCCACATCGGATGGCTGAAAACCGCTCATTCTCAGGAATTCAGTCAGAAACAGCCCATACTCATCAGACGTATGGTTGGCTTTGGTGGTGATGCGGTAGGTGCCGGCGATGGCATCGCCATCCAAAAAGCCCAGCACGATGTTCGTATTGCCGATATCAACGGCGACCAGCATGATAACCCTCCAGATTCAAGATGGATTTCATGCGCAATTCTACAGTCCCATGGCTATGATGGCCTGCGGTGGTCGACCCAGCGTGGCGGCCAACCGTAGAACACAACATATACAGAGGAAGAACCATGTCTCAAGACAATGGTGCGCACGTCGAAGACGGCGCAACCACAGATGCGAGCCTTGCCTCGCGCGCAAAGAATCCGAAAAAAAGCGGCCCGAAGTGGTGGCTGATCTCACTGATTGCCGTCATCGTGGCAGTGGCGGTCGTCATCGGCGTCACGCTCGCTTTCGGCGGTAAGAAAGATGACAAGTCGGCCTCGTCCAGCAACCAATATGCCGACACCGTGACCATCGGCCTCAAACTGGCCCCCACCAATCTGGACATCCGCAACACCGCCGGCTCCGCGCTTGACCAGATCCTGATTGGCAACGTATACGAAGGCATCGTGGCACGTGACTCCAAGAACCAGGTCGCTCCCGCCATCGCCTCCAGCTGGGAGACGTCCAAGGACGGCCTGACCTACACCTTCCACCTCAATAAGAACATGACCTTCTCCAATGGCGACAAACTTGACGCCGAGGACGTGGCCTGGTCCATCAACGAGCTGATCGCTAAGGGCTACCACGACGCCGACGCGCTCGCCGCCGTCAGCAAGGTGGAGGCCAAGGACGCCGACACCGCGGTGATCACGCTCAAGACGCCGAACTCCAACCTGTTGTGGACCCTGACCGGTCGCGCAGGGCTCGTGTTCGACAAGGATGCCAAGTATGACCTGAAGACGCAGGCCGTCGGCTCCGGCCCCTACACCGTTGCCAAGTTCGTGGAAAACAGCTCGATCACGCTGAAGGCCAATGAGAAGTACTGGGGCAAGAACAAGGCCAAGACGCCCACTGTGGTCGTCAAGTATCTGGCCGACGACAACGCCGCGGTCAATGCGCTGAAGTCCGGTGACGTGCAGGTGCTCGCCCCGATTACCGAGAACCTCGCCGAACCGTTCAAGTCCGATTCCGCCAAGTACACGGTCAAAGCCGGCAACGGCACCGACAAGTTCGTGCTCGGCTTCAACAACGCTTCCGGTTCCAAACTGGCTGACAAGCGCATTCGTCAGGCCATCCGTTACGCCATCAACCACAAGGAGCTCATCGCCTCTCGCGGCGGTGCGGACAAGGCGCTCGGCGGCCCGATCCCGTCTCTCGACCCCGGCTACGAGGATCTGACGAATCTGTACCCGTATGATCAGAACAAGGCCAAGTCGCTCATGGCTGAAGCCGGCTATTCCACCGACAAGCCGCTTCAACTTACGCTGACCTACGCCAACATCTACGGCACCGAGCTCGGAGACCAGCTGCGCTCCCAGCTCAAGCCCCTCGGCATCGACCTGAAGGTGAATGTGGTGGAGTTCTCCACGTGGCTGCAGGATGTGTACACCAACCACACCTTCGATATTTCGCTGGTGGACCACAACGAAAGCCACGACTTCGCATCGTGGACCGATCCGACATACTATTTCGGTTACGACAACAAGAATGTGACCAAGCTGTACAACGAGGGTGTTGCCGCCACCTCCGACAAGGAGCGCGATGCCAAGTTCGCCGCGGCCGCCAAGCTTGTCTCCGAGGATGCGCCGGCCGACTGGCTGTTCAACTACCGCATCACCACCGCCACGGCCAAGGGCGTTGAAGGATTCCCCTTCGACCTCAACCAGACCGTTCTGCCCCTCTACAACGTGACCTACACGAAGTAGTTCGTTACAGCAATGAGCTCCCTCAGTGAGGGGGCTCATTGTTAATCCAAGTAAAGTAGGCATTATGCGATTCGTGTTGAAACGGCTGGCGTTATTCGTGGTGGCGTTGTTCGGCCTGTCCGTGGTGGTTTTTGCAGCATTGCGCATTCTGCCTGGCGATGTGGCCTCCGTGATGGCCGGCGTCAACTCGCCGCCTGAGCGTGTGACCCAGCTACGCGAACAACTCGGTCTGGATCGGCCATTGATTGCACAATACTTCGATTGGATGAGTGCGCTGGCCCGTGGTGACTTCGGCACTTCAATCCTGACTGGTCGCTCCGTAACCTCCTTGGTAGGCGCACGTGCGTCCATCACCTTTCCCCTGATTATTCTTGCCCTGCTCATCGCCTTGGTCATCGGCTTGCCGCTGGGCTGTGCGGCGGTACTGGCCCGCAGCGCAACGGTGCGTGCGGTGTTTCATGTACTGGCTATTGTCGGCGGTGCCGTACCTGCGTTGTGGGGCGGTCTGCTGCTGATTCTGTTGTTCGGGCGCGGCGTAGGATTGCTTGATGTGTTTCCCTCGCAAGGGTTCCCGCTGGATGGTTGGGGCGCACCCGGTTCGGCGATATCAGCGTTGGTATTGCCGGCTGTATCGGTCGGCATCATCGTGGGAGCATCGCTTATGCGATACACGCGCGCGGCCTTAGGGGATTTAGCCAGTTCCGGCTACATCGATATGGCACGCTCGTGTGGCATGACGCGCACTCAGGCGGTGTTGCGTGTGGGATTGCGGTTGGTAACCCCGCAGCTGGTGTCTGTTATCGGGCTGACCTTCGCTTCGATGGTCACTGGCGTGATGGTCATCGAAAACCTGTTTGCGTTACCGGGCATCGGCAACGGTCTTGTGACCGACGTGGGCAACCGCGACCTGATTGCCGTGCAAAGCGAGCTGTTCCTGCTGGCCGCGTTCTTTTTGACTGTCGGCCTCGTGGTCGATTTGCTCCACCGCGTGCTCGACCCGCGTCTGAAAACCGCTACCGCCATTACGGAGGTGACCGCATGAGCAATGTTCGTCGTGCGACGACTGGTGGTCGACGGGCTGCCTTCGTCATCGTCCTGCACTCCATGTGGCGTCGTGCCGAGGGCAAATTCGCACTTATCGTGCTCGCTCTGTGGTTGCTCATTGCCATCGTTTCCCTGTTCTGGACCCCGCAATCGCTGTGGGCCACTGATGGCTACCATGTATGGGCCAAGCCGTCCGCCGAGCACTGGCTCGGCACTGACGGCACCGGCGCGGACGTGTTCAGCTGGCTGCTGGCCGGCTCACATACCAATCTTGTGATCGTGCTGCTGACCGTAGTGGCATCTATGGCTTGGGGGCTGCTGCTCATCGCGGCCATGGTGGCGCGCAATGCGGCGCTCGCCAGTTCTTCGGTAGTGGTAGTTGATGCGTTGATTTCCGTTCCCACCGTGTTGATTGCGTTGATTCTGGCTGTGCCGTTGGGAGCGTCAATCGCGGTGATTGTGATCGCCTGCGGCTTCGGATATGGGTTGAATCTGGCTCGTGTGGCTCGCCCCGCAGCGTTGCTGGCGTCCCGCTCGTCATATGTGGAATCGGCCTTGGCCAATGGTGCCAGCGGGTGGCGTGTGCTCATAAGCCATGTTATGCCGAATATTCTGCCGGTATTGGCTGTGCAACTGTCATTGTCGGCGGGCACGGCGGTGTTGGCTGAGTCGGGGCTCACTTATCTCGGTATCGGTGTGCCGTCCGGTGTGCCGAGCTGGGGGCATTCTCTGGCCACTTCGGTCAAACTCATCAACGTGTTCCCATTAACCGTGGTGTGGCCCGGCCTGATCGTCACGGTTGTGGTTGTGGCGCTGAATATTTTTGGTGATGTGCTGCGCGATGCCATCGATCCGGTCACCAACCCCGCATTACGTGAAATAGGAGGCGAACGATGAGCGTCGATGTTCGCGGGCTGAAAATCACGATTGGCGGCAAACCAATCGTCTCTGATGCGGATATGACCATTGCCGACGGTGAACGAGTCGGCTTGATCGGTTCTTCAGGCTCCGGAAAAACTATGATTGCCAAGGCGATGCTGGGGTTGCTGCCCCTGACCGCTGTGACTAATGGGTCGATTGATATGGGCAGCACGGAAATTATCGGAGCTTCCGAACGTGCGCTTGCCGACCTGCGCGGCCGGTATGTGGGTGCGGTGTTCCAGAATCCGGCTGCCTCGCTGAACCCGGTGATGACCGTGGCGCAGCAGATCGCCTTGCCATTGCGGTTGCACTATGATCTGACCAAGGTCGAACGAGCTGACCGAGTGAATGCCTTGTTGAGCAAGGTCGGGCTGGATCTCGATATGGCCGGCAAATACCCGCACGAACTGTCCGGCGGCCAACAGCAGCGCGTGGGCATCGCCACGGCGCTGATCACCTCACCGCGATTCATCATCGCGGACGAACCCACCACCGCACTCGACTCCATCACGCAACGCCAGATCGTGGACCTGCTGACCTCGCTGGTGGACGACGCCGGTGCCTCCATGCTGTTCATCACCCACGATTTCTCCGTACTCGCGCGTGCCACCACCCGCTGCTACGTGCTGGACGCCGGCCGCATCGTCGAATCCGGACCCACCGCCGACCTGCTCGC
>OAUG01000409.1_pt1 | contig 15510 bp, 4 predicted proteins | sample 1476141 | NCBI WGS metagenome assembly OAUG01 (sample SAMEA2580007, study PRJEB22360) | human gut metagenome | biome: human gut; feature: human-associated habitat; material: faeces | place: Denmark | collected 2008/2010 | reverse complement strand
TACCGATTTCAAGCCCGCGCCACCCGAGGCGAAACCCGCCGCCAATACGGACGCCGACGCCGAGCAATCCCCGCAGTTCCCCACGAAACTCACCATCACCGGCGTCGTACTTGACCCGCGCGACCTCAACAATCCAGACGGCTATTCGGGCATGACCTCCTTCCGGTCCACCTCATCCGAGGACTATACGTTCTTTGCACCCAGCGACGGCGTGACCGGCAATATATACACTGCGATATCGGTTGCCGTCACTGGTGCGTCCGATTTTGACACGTTTTCCGATGCCTACGATGAAGCCGTCAAAACCGTGGCCGACCGTATCGAACATCAGATACAGACCACACGCCAGAAAGCCCGTCGTCAACAGATCGTCTCCAGCGCGCAGCGCAAACTGGACGATGCCCAAGACGAGGCCAACGAGCAGCTGGACGAAGCCCAGAAGCAGATCGACGACAACTGGGCCGAGCTGGAAGCCAACGAAACGACATTGCAAGATAGCCGTACCGAATTGGAGAACAACAGGACAACCATTACCGATGGCGAACGGCAGCTCGCCGATGGACGTGCGCAGATTGCATCGGCCCGTCAACAGATCGCGCAAGGTCGCCAGCAGATAGCCGAAGCGCGCACCCAGCTCGAATCAGGCAAAACGCAGCTCACCTCGGCTCGCAAACAGCTCGATGCGGCGCAAACGGAACTGACCGCCAATCGCACGAAAATCGAACAGGGCATTACCCAAATCGACCAAGGCATGGCGCAAATTGATCAGATGCTGCCCATGATTCAACAGGCCAACAATCTACTGGCGCAACTTGACCCGAACATCGACTTCAACTCACCCACATGGCAGGCCATCAAGCAACTGCTCGCGCGCCTTGGCATTACCGTGCCTGAAGTGCCGTCAATCAGCGATCTGCGGCAACAGCTGGCCGCCAAGCAAACGGAACTGCAAACGCAGCGAGACAGTCTGGCCCAGCAGAAAGCCGATTTGCAGCGCACATTAAACGAAACCATTGCCCCCGCACAATCCACCTTGGACCAGCAGAACGCGCAACTGACCGCCAAGGAACAGGAAGCGGCTGCAGGAGAGGCACAGCTCAATACCAAATCCGCGGAACTCGAAGCGAATGCCGCAACCCTCGAAACCCAGTCGGCGCAACTTGAAGCGCAGGCCGCCCAACTGGCCAGCGGCAAGCGGCAGCTTGAAGAAGGCGAGCGGCAGCTGAAAGAAGGCGAACAACAGCTCGCGGACGGCAAGGCGAAACTGGATGATGCGCAGTCTGCACTCGATGCGATGCGAAGCGAAGCGGAAAGCGAATTCGCCAAGCAGCAACGGCGCATCGACGATGTGGCCAACGCACGTTGGTATGTGCAGACGCGCGCTTCGATCGACGGATTCAGCTCGCTCAAATCAGATGTCAGTTCCATCGAATCCATCGGCCGCGCATTCCCGATTGTGTTCCTGCTGGTCGCCGTGCTCATGAGCCTGACCACCATGACCCGCATGGTCGAGGAAGATCGCGGACTTATCGGCACCTACCTTGGACTCGGCTATGGCGTACTCGCCGTGTCCAGCCGGTATCTGCTGTTCGCGTTGCTCGCCTGCTTGGTCGGCGGCGGCATCGGTCTGCTGGTCGGATTCCTCGGCATCCCGGCATTCCTGATGGTGGTGATTGAGGGACTGTATATATTGCCCGGTGTGCGACTTGAATACGACTGGCTGTACGGCTCGGCCGGCATCGTGCTGTTCGTGGTCGGTGTGGGCGTGGTCACCGCGCTCGCCTGCCGCGAGGAGATACGGCACACGCCCGCCGCGCTGATGCGCCCGAAGGCGCCGAAGGCGGGCGCTCGCATATTGTTGGAGCGGATTCGCCCGGTATGGAGCCGGCTGAACTTCCTCGGCAAAGTCACCGCGCGCAATATCTTCCGATTCAAGTCGCGTTTGATTATGACCGTGGGCGGCGTGGCTGGTTGCACAGCGCTGATTATCTGCGGATTTGCGATTAACGACACCGTCGACACGACTGGCGTCAAGCAATATGAGCAGATCTACCAGTATGACTTGATGGTGGTGGCCAATGACGATGACGCCGCCGCGATGCGCAAGCAGGTGGCACAAGATGGCCGGGCCACCGAAACGCTGAATCTGCGCGTGGATAGCGGCGAGATGAGCAATGCGGCGCAGGAAAGCGAAACCGTGCAGCTGATGACGGTGCCCAACAATTCGTTGAACAAACTGAACGACATGGTCACGCTGGAAGAGGCCGGTGACGATGGGTGGTTCGAGCTGCCCAATATCTTCGGCAAAGCGGGTGGCGGCACTGTAGCGCTGGACGATAGTGGTGTGATTGTGGCGAAGTCCGCAGCCAATTCGTTGGATATTCATGCGGGCGACACCGTCACGTTGAGCAATGGCGGCAGCGGGCGGGCCAAGGTGAAGGTTGCGGCGGTGACGCGCAACCTCATCGGCTCTGATGTGTACATCAGTGAGCGACTGTACGACCAGAAGTTTGCGGCCGACGGTGTGACGTCTTCGGCCTCGGGAGATGGCACTGCCTCGACCTTGACGTGGAACGCGATGCTCGCCAAGCTGAAAGGTTCCGAGACCGAACAGGCCGAATATGCGGATCGGTTGGGCGAGGAATCGTCGGTGCTCAAGGCCGTGAGCTGTGCGCATCTGGCCGCCACGTTTAAGTTCGATTTGATGGGTGCCGTGGTGGCGCTGATTGTGGGGCTCGCCGGCGGCCTGGCGCTGGTGGTGCTGTTTACGTTGGCCAATACGAACGTGTCCGAACGCATCCGCGAGATGGCCACACTGAAGGTGCTGGGCTTCTATGACCGCGAGGTGCACAACTACGTGAACCGCGAGATGATGATATTGACCGGTATGGGTGTGGTGGTTGGTCTGCCGCTTGGCAGGTGGATAGGCGGATTACTGACTGCTGCGTTGAATATGCCGTCGCTGTATTTCGAAGTGGAAGTGCACTGGTACAGCTATGCGATTGCCGTGGTGGCGACGCTGGCGTTCGCGCTGCTGGTGCAGCTGTTCACCAACCCAGTGCTCGATCGCGTAGACCCGGTCAGCTCGCTCAAGTCCGTGGAATAGAGGTAGAAGTTCAATTTGGTGTTGATGAATTGAACTTTTTGGCGGAATATTTACAGTATCATCGCATGTATTCTTGAGCTGAGCGGTTTTCGTGACATATTTCGGTGATACAGTTTGAACTTGTTTTGAACGAGTATCGCGTCTGGTGCGTAACAATCGGGCGGCAGAGAAGAGAAATGAAATCAGTATGGCCGATACGAATGTGAATGGTGGTACACAGCAGGCTACGGGCAAACTCAAGTCTGTCGAAAGCCTGGACCAGACCAACGAGATGGAGCGTGGCCTGAGCAATCGCCACGTACAGTTCATCGCCATTGGCGGCACCATCGGCACCGGCCTGTTCCTGGGCTCGGGCAAGTCAATCTCGCTAACCGGCCCCTCGATCATCTTCGTGTACATTCTGGTCGGTGTCATCATGTTCTTCCTGATGCGCGCCATCGGCGAAATGATGTACCGTGACCCCAGCCAGCACACCTTCATCAATTTCATCACCCGTTACCTTGGCAACGGGTGGGGGCATTTCGCCGGCTGGACGTATTGGGCCGCGCTCGTGCTGCTGGGCATGACCGAGATCACGGCCGTCTCCACGTACTTCATCACCTTCTTCGACACGTTCGGCATCGACCTGACCCATTGGAAATGGCTGATCGAGCTGTGTTTCCTGGTGTCGCTGGTCTCCATCAACCTGATTGCCGTCAAGGTGTTCGGCGAGGTGGAATTCTGGTTCTCGATGATCAAGATCACGCTGATTTGCGCGATGATCGCCACCGCCGTGGTCATGATCGTGATCGGCTACCATTACCCAGCCGTGCAGATTCACGGCGTGGACCACGTGAGCCCGGCCGGCCACGCCGGATTCGACAACCTGTTCGCCAACTTCTCGTTCGCGCCGAACGGTTGGATGGCCTTCCTCATGAGCTTCCAGATGGTGTTCTTCGCCTACGAGATGATTGAATTCGTGGGCGTCACCGTCTCCGAGACCAAGAATCCGCGCAAGGTGCTGCCCAAGGCCATCAACGAGATTATCGTGCGCGTGCTCATCTTCTATGTGGGCGCACTGGTGGCCATCATGTGCATTGTGCCGTGGACCTCGTTCAAGCCGAACAAGGACGGCTCCTTCGCATCCCCGTTCATTATGATGTTCCAGTATGCCGGTTTGAACTGGGCGTCCGCCCTGGTGTTCTTCGTGGTGATCACCGCCGCGTCCTCGTCGCTCAATTCGCTGTTGTATTCCGCCGGCCGCCACCTGTACCAGCTGTCCGAGGTGTCGCCGAACCCGATGCTGAACAAGCTCGGCAAGGTGTCCGACCGCAAGGTGCCGGCCCGCGCCATCCTGGTGTCCGCGGCGCTGATCCTGCTGTCGCCGATCGTCAACGCCATCCCCGGCATCTCGGGGGCGTTCGTGCTGTTCTCGTCCGCCAGCTCCGCGGTGTTCCTGTTCATCTACATCCTGACGCTGCTGGCGCATCGCAGGTATCGCCGTTCCGCCGATTTCATCGCGGACGGGTTCGTCATGCCCGCGTGGAAGGTGCTCAATACGGTGGCAATCGTGTTCTTCGTGTTCATCTACCTGACGCTGTTCCTGGCGGACGATACGCGCAATTCCGCGATTGCCGGCCTGGTGTGGCTTGTGGGCTTCGGTGGATTCTCTATGCTGCGCGAACGCTACCGTAGCCGCGATTTGAAGGCCGCACTGGAACACAAGGAGTGATTGGACGGGCTGATTGGCTGGCGGCTATTAGTTGGGTGGCTGTTGGCTGTTGGCGGCTGACTGGCTAGCGGCCGATAGCCAATGGCTGGGCTGATCGTCAGCCAATCGGCTGCCTATAGGTCTCATTGATACATTCGGTCATCCGATTAGTGCATTTGCGCGGACAATTAGTGCATTCGATCATCGGATTAGTACATCAGTGTGCAATTATTAGTACAATTAGCCGCCTAATTAGTACATTAGGACATAAAAACAATGTCCTAATGTACTAATTAGATGCTAAAATACGATAAGTGCCATGTCCTAATGTATGAATTATCGCTATGAAGGGCGGAATGCGATGACGCAGGATGAACTTATGCAAGTGCTGCAGGCCGGTGAATCATCTATGGTCGAGTTCAAGCGCTGCAGCGAATTGCCTCATACGGATACTTTTGAGACTGTATGCTCATTCGCCAATCGTTCTGGTGGCAGCATTTATCTTGGCGTTGACGATGACGGTCAAGTGCTCGGCGTCGATTCTAAGCGCGTTAGTGAGATAGAGCGCAACGTTGTCAACGTAGTGTCTAATCGTAAGATGTTCGAACCGGCTCCAATGGTGGAAACGGAACATATCGAGTACGACGAACGGATTATTGTTCGTATTTGGGTAGCTCCGAGTTCTTCGGTTGTGCGGTTCAAGGGCGCAGTGTTTGGTCGCATTGCTGATGTGGATACACACATCGAAAGCGATATCCAGATTAGTCAAATGTATATTCGCAAGCAGAACTACTATTCCGAACGGCGAATTTTCCGTTACGTGACTCCGTTTGATTTGCGTCCTGAGCTGATTGCGCGAATGCGGCAGCTGGCGGTCGCTCAGCGAGCTGGGCACCCTTGGGGAACTATGTCTGACGAAGAACTGTTCCGCAGCGCCAAGCTATACGATCGTGATTACACGACCGGCGAAGAGGGCTTTAATCTTGCTGCAGTGCTGCTCTTGGGCAAGGATGAAGTCATTTCCTCGGTTTGCCCAGCGTATATTACTGATGCCGTGGTTCGGCGAGACAATATTGACCGATACGATGACCGACTTATGGTGCGGACCAACTTGTTCGATTCGTACGAGCAACTCCGTGAATTTACTGAGCGGAATCTGCCTGACCACTTTGTGTTAAAGGGCGATAAGCGAGTGAGCCCGCGTACGATGATCGCCCGTGAATTGGTGGCAAACAGCCTCATGCATCGGGAGTATTCCAGTCCGGTGGTGGCGCGTGTCACCATTGATAATGAATCCATCCGGACGGTTAATGCTTCGCGCTCATTCTTTGAAGGTCGAATGAAGCTGGGCGAGTTCACGCCAATGCCAAAGAATCCGATTATCGCTAATGTGTTTGTGCAGACCGGCATAGCCGAGCAGCTGGGTAGCGGACTGCGGAATCTGATAAGAGCGTCCCGGCAATATACTGAGCGAGAGCCTGAGTTCCGCGATGGTGACATATTCGAGGCGACGATTCCTATTGTTCCTGCGCTGAAGACCGTGGATGGTTCTGGTTTTGCTAGCGTGAGATCTGTAGTTGAGAAAGATGCCGAAGAGGGTGCGAGGCTCATTGGCGGGGAACGTGTGGATGGTAAGAAAGCAGATGCAACCGCATCGGGTGAAATTGATTCGCGGGCAGCGATGCTGTCGGCGATGAATCGACGCTTGACAGAGGTTGACTATGTGACTGTACCTGAACTCGCCAAGATAACAGAGCTCGATAACAGAACAGTCCGTAAATTCCTAAACGGTTTAGTTGCGCAAGGAAAGCTGATTGCTGAAGGCAACACGCGTGGTCGGCGTTATCGGAAGGGATAGCGGGCGCGATATCTCGATGCAGTGGGATTCACTTAAGGGCTACGGCAAATATGATTCGTAGCGATTGGGCCAGCGCAATTCGAATGGCTCATGACTTTGTGCGTCGTTTGTGGTCTCTGAAGTTGTTTGCTGGGTGACGGTTTTGTGATAAAATTGCTCATATCAAAATGTTTGCGTAAACATTTTGGCTGCGCCGAAAGAAGGAGTCGACGTAGGTCATGTATCAGGCAAAGAGGCCGGCTCAGTGAAGCAAAGGCCGATTTTTCCGGTATAAGGCGGACAGCAGGAACACTAAGGAGACCAATGAAGGTACTGAGCAAATCGCTTGCTGCAATGGTTGCGGCGGCAACACTAGTGGGAGGAGGGGCGTTTGCGGTTGCCGGCACTGCGTATGCGGCTGATAACGATGCCATTACCGTGACCCCGAACCCATGGTATGCCAACAGTTTCGATGGCTGGGGCACCTCGCTGGCTTGGTTCGCCAACGCCACCGGCAGCCTCGGCGAGGAATCGGCCATCACCACCAATCTCGGCGATGACGCTTCCAAGGCTAAGGCTGTGGAATACGGCAAACAGCTGCGCGAACAGTTCTACCAGTCCATCTTCGGTGATGAAGGACTGGACCTGAACATGGCCCGCTACAACGTGGGCGGCGGCCAATGCCTCCGATGTTGCCTACGGCTACCCATTCATGCGCCAAGGCGCTGCCGTGCCTGGCACGTGGAAAGATGACGCCACCGGCTCCGGCACGTATGGCAATGGCGTAACCACCAAGCAGGCCGACAAAGACAAGCTGGCTGCGGCATTCGACCCGACTGACGACAACCAGTATGACTTCTCCAAGTCCGCCGCCCAAGACTGGTGGATTGAGCGCGGTGCCACCGGCGATAACCCTGACATCACCGACGTAGAGGCCTTCGCCAACTCCGCTCCGTGGTTCCTGACCAACAGCGGTTACGCCACTGGTGGACGCAACTCCGGTAGCAATAATCTTGCAAACCCTGCGAAATTCGCTCAGTACATGGCCAAGAACGTCGAGCACCTCGAAAGCCTTGGCGCAAACGTTGACACGGTCGAGCCGTTCAACGAGTCCGAGACCAGTTACTGGGGCACTCCGGGCGACATGGCTTCGAAGTACACCGATGAGAGCGATGACAACACCAAGCTCATTAACAACTACTGGGATAAGTACTACTCCGACAAAGATAAGTCCGTCACCCCATACTCCAACGCGCTGAAGAAGCCGCAGGAGGGTATGCATGTCAGCAACGCCCAGCAGCAGCAGACGATTACCGCACTCGCTGAGGCGCTCAAGGACAATGATGACACCATCATCGCAGCCACCGATGCCACGAACTCCGCCGACTTCGTCAAGTCGTACAACCAGTACCCGCAGGCGATCAAGGACCTTATCGGCCAGTACAACGTTCACGCCTACTCCGACAGCAACCAGATGCAGTCGCGCGATATCGCTCAGGCAGACGGCAAGAAGCTGTCGATGAGCGAGGTGGACGGCTCCTGGCAGTCTGGCTCCTACAACCCGTACGGTTTCGACAACGCGCTGGGCATGATGAGCAAGATCAGCTCCAACGTCACCCGCCTGCAGTCCAAGGACTTCACCTTCTGGCAGGTGGTCGAGGACCTCTACAACATGCAGATGGGCTCGAATGTGAATCCGGCCGGTGAGAACACCAACTGGGGCACCGTGCTCATCGACTTCGACTGCACCGTGGCTGGCATGGACGGCAAGCTCTACTCCGAGCGCCGCGTGAACAACAACGGCGGTACCGCCGATGGACTTGAACCGTGCACGGTTATTGCAAACGCCAAGTACAACGGCGTCAAGGCCATCACCCACTTCATCCACGCGGGCGACAAGGTCATCGCCAACAACGATGAAGACAACAACATGACTGCCACCTCCGACGATGGCAAGACGCAGACCGTCATCCACCGCAACTCCGGCACCTCTGACCAGACCTTCGTCATCGACCTGTCGAAGTACGGCGAGATTGCCGACAACGCTTACGGTGAGCTCTACCTGACCACCGAAACCTCTGCCGAAGACAAGAACGCGGGTGTCGATTCCGCCACTCCGGAAGTCTTCGCCAAGACCAGCAACGTCAAGCAAGCTGAAGGCTCTGTGATGATTGACAAGGCTGCCAAGACCGCTACGGTCACTGTGCCCGCCCGTTCTATCGCCTCCATCCAGCTCACTGGCGTGACCGGCTACGCTAAGGATGCTGCCGTCGAGACCGGCGACACTTACCAGCTCGTTGGTAAGCAGTCCGGCAAGGCCGTGGCTGATACCACTTCTGGTGATTCCGCGCTGTCCCTGGCCAACGTCGCTTCCGATGCCGAGAACGCCAAGAAGCAGACTTGGACCTTTACCCAGATCGAGCAGCCCGCCGACTCCGAGCGCCCTGATCTCAAGGCTTATGTGATTACTAACGCCGAAGGCAAGGTGCTGGTGTCCAAGGATGGCACGAACGCGCTTTCCAACGAAACGGTTGAGGCCGCTAAGTCCGACCCGGCTGCCAAGTGGATTCTCAACACTTCCGATGGTTCGACCTACCAGCTGCTCAATGCCGCGACTAAGACGAACCTCGATGTGGATAACTCTGGTACCACAGTCGGCACGAAGGTTGGCTTGTGGCAGTCACCGAGCGGCACTTCGCCGTCCGCCAACCAGACATGGACTCTACGCAATGTAACGCCGACCAGCCAGAAGACCGTGAACGTGCAGACCGCCGTTAACGAGAAGGCCGCGCTGCCGACCGAAGTCACGCTCTACTACACCTGGGGCGAAGGCAAGGCCACGGTTGCCAACTGGGATACTTCCAAGGTCGATGTGGCCAAGGAAGGCACCTACGAAGCCACCGCTACCGCCACCGATGTGTACGGCAACGAGTTCAATGTCGCCGCTACGGTCTACGTTGGCGCGCTCACCGTTTCCGATCCGGTATCGGCTACAGTGCTGGCCGGCACCAGTGCGAGCGAGGCGAAGGCCGCGCTTGAGGCTGCGCCGGTGTATCTGCACGTCAAGGCATCGCCTGCATTCGAGGGCGATGCGGCTAAGGTTACGTGGAACTTCGATGGGCTTGATACCAAGCTCGCCGATGCCAAGGCTGGCGACAACATTGCCGTGGCCGGTACTTACCAGCTGGACGACGCGACCACGATTGCGCTGAAGGGCGCGATCTATGTCACCGCCGCCACGCCTGAGAATGTGGCCGACACTGCTTCCAACCTGACCGTGACCAACCAGCAGACGGAATACAGCAAGGGCGATCAGTGGAAGAAGCTCACCGATGGTGACACGTCAGCTGAAGCCTGGGTGACGTGGAACTCTGCTGGTGACTATTCCGCCAGCCCGACCGCCACGATTGACTTCGGCTCTGAGTGTGAGCTTAGCAGCGTGACCATTACGTATGGTGACAAGGCTCCGGCTTCCGCCAAGGCCGAGTACACCACTGATGGCGAGACGTGGATGCAATTCGGTAGCGATGTTAAGCCTGCCGCAGGCCAGACGGTGACGTTCAAGGCCGATAAGGGCACAGTGAATGCCACGAAGATGCGCATTGTGAACACCGTGAACAACGACTACATGAACGCCACCGAAATTCAGGCATTCGTGACGCCGGTTCAGGGTGCTGCGAAGAACATCGCCGCGGCCTCTGGCACGAACTTCTCGGTGAACTTCCAGGAGGGTGCCTCCGCTTCCAAGGCCATCGATGGTGACACTACGTCAAAGGGTTGGTCCACTTGGGCTTCCACCGCCTCGACGGTGGACCCGGTCGCCACGTTCACCTTCGACGAAGCTCAGACCATCACCGAAGTGAAGACCTTCTTCTACTACGATGGTCGTGCGTCTTGGCCGAAGAGCCAGACGCTGGAATACCAGGATGAGGCTGGCGAATGGCATGGAGTCGGTACCAAGGATGGCTGGAAGATACAGGCCGGCGATGCCGGCTCTGGCTCCGACGGCATCACCGCCGCCGACACCCCGACCGTTGACTTCGTGCTCGGCACTCCGGTAAAGGCCAAGGCCATCCGCCTGACTAACACATTGCAGGACACCAAGGTGTACATCAACGTGGCTGAGATCCAGGTGTTCGCACAAGACAGCACGGTACTCACCCCGCAGCCAGCATCCGATGCCACGCTGGGCGACCTGCGTCTTGACGGCGAAACCGTTGAAGGCTTCGACCCGGCCAAGACCGACTACACGGTTGATCTGCCGGTCGACGCCGAGGCAAACCCGGTGCTGCAGGCCTTCGCCGCCGACAATGCCGCCACCGTCAAGGTGACTGGCGACGCGGTTGAGAATGGCAAGCTTGGCGGCAAGGCCACCATTACGGTGACCTCAGCCGACGAGTCTGAGACGAAGACCTACACGGTGACCTTCAAAGCCTTCACTTTGGCTTCGCTCAAGGTGACCGGACCCACGAAGATCGAGTACGCCATCGGCGACAAGCTCGATACCGCCGGTCTGAAGGTTACTGCCGTCTATCAGAGTGGCGACAAGACCAAGGAAGTGCCGGTCGCTCTTGACGACCCGCAGCTTGCGATTGGCTCGTTCGACTCCACCACCGCAGGCAAGAAGGCGATTACCGTCTCCTACCGTGGTGTGACCGCGACCTTCAACGTCACGGTCAAGGCCAACGCAGTCGCCCCTGGCCCTGAAGAACAGAAGCCCGGCAGCACCAACAAGCCCGGTGCCACCGGCAACGGCAACAAGAACACGGTGGCCAACACCGGTTCCAATGTTGCCGCCATCGCTGGCGCTGTCGCTCTGCTGGCCGCTGCCGCGGGTGCATTGTTCATGCTGCGCAAGCGTGCATAGCACCCTCGCACAGTAATGGGGGAAGGAACAAGCCGGCAATATTGACTATTGCCGGCCGGTTCCTCCGCTCTTTGAGCATAATTGGTCCGACAAGTTGAATACTGAGTTTTCAGTATCGGTATATTGATTTGTCGAACCTTTTCTGGCTTCGCGGATAGCGACATAACTGTTTGTTCAAAAAACCGTTATCATCAATCAAGGAACCAAATCAATGAAGATAAACAATAAGGGCAAGGGCGCTCTTATCGCGGCAATTACCGCCGCGGCAACGCTATTGTCATGCGGGCTGGCCGCTGCAAGTGCCAGTGCGGCAGGTGTGGATTACCTGCCTACCATCGGCCAAGTGCCGACATACACCAAGTTCCAGCCCACAGCCGATCCGGGCAAGAACGCTAGCGATTACTTCCAGCCATATTGGTATGCCAAGAACGCCAATGATAATGGCGGCACACACATCCAAGCGCACGGTGGCCAAGTGGTCAAGGTTGGCGACGCCTACTACTGGTATGGCGAAGACCGTTCTAACGGTTACGACAACAGCCCCGGTGTTCATGCTTATATGTCGACAGATCTATACAACTGGACCGATCTTGGTGTGGCGCTGCGTGCGGTGACCAGCAAATCTCAGTTGACGGATAAGAGCAATGCCGATTACGCCTACTTCGACAAGGCCTACAACCTGACCAAGTCCGACGGCAGTGTGGACGCTGCCAAGGCCGACGCAATCTTCCCGTACCTCAACACCAACCCCGATCAGGATGGTGATGGCGCGGTTGATTCCGTACAGGGCATTTTCGAGCGTCCGAAGATCATCTACAACAAGAAGAACAAGCAATACGTGCTGTGGTGGCATTCCGACGGAAGCACCACGCCGGGCGGTTCCAACTATGCACGTGCACTTGCGGGCGTGGCTGTTTCCGACAATCCGGCGGGCCCGTTCACTATGGTGGGTGCCTATCGTTTGCCTAACCAGAACAATTGGAAAGAAGCCGCAGGTAACCCCAGCTGGGGTGAGAACGGTGACAGCCGCGATATGACTGTGTTCGTGGATCCGAAGGACGACAGTGCCTATGTACTGTATTCTTCCGAAGCCAATGCCACGCTGTATATCGCCAAGCTCAACGATGATTACACCAATGTAGTCAAGACCACGAATGTGGACCAGTCCGAGGGACAAAAGCAGTACTCTGCTGACGGGCAGTACCCATACATTCTTGCAGACGGTACTACGGATGCCCCGGTGCGTGGCGAAGATTTCCAAATCGTCAAACAAAATGGTTCGCTGGAAGCTCCTGCCGTATTCCAATATGACGGGCGTTACAACATCATCGCATCTGGTGCAACCGGCTGGGACCCGAACAAGCAGACCTACTACACCGCCGACTCCATGCTGGGAAGCTGGACCCGTGGCGTGGAAAAGGACGATGCCAACGAGAACACGTGGTACAACAACATGCCGGAAGGCGCGGATGGTCTGTTGTCTGTGGGCGATACCCGCGGCACCACATTCGGTTCGCAGTCGGCTAGTGTGCTCGCAGTAGACCAGGAGAAAGGTCACTTCATCTACCTTGGTGACCGTTGGGATTCCGGTAAAGCCGATTCCACCTATGTTTGGCTGCCGCTGACCATCGGTGAGAACGGCACCATCGAAATGCATAATCCTGCTCAAGAAGGCGAGCCCGACGGCTGGGATCTGAGCTATTGGGGCAACCATGGTAGCGCCAAGGGCAAGCTGGTCAACTGGACTGTGGAAACCGGCGATGATCTCCCGAAGACCGTGAACACGGGCGGAACCGTTACTCTGCCGGACACCGTCAACGTCAAGGAAGGCGACGATACCATTGCTACCAAGGTGACATGGAATGTGGAAGGCGGTACGGCAGTCAGCAAGTCGACCAAGGCTGCCGGCAGCACCTACGCATTCAATGTGCCGGGAACCTACACCATTACAGGCACTCTTGCCGAGAGCAGCAACTTCAACCCGGGCCGCACATTCCGCAGAACCATCGACGTTTCCTGCTCCAACCCGATTTCCGGAAGTTGGAAGGAAGCCCATTGGAAGGGCGGCAGCGCGTGCCAGGTCGCCGCATCCGGCGGTACCTATGACTTCACCGTTACGGACAACGCCAATCGTGGCGTCTGGACGGATCGCAACGAGGGCAGTGCGGTGTACCAGCCTGATGCTCTGGACGTGAACGAAACGCTGGAAACCACGGTCAAGCCGCTCGACTTGGGCGGTAATGGCGATCCGCGCGCCGGTCTGGTGGTCCGTAACGGTCTTACTGGCGCTAACGGCGGCAAGGGATATGCCACGTTACTTGCCAGCCCAAGCGGCGTTTACATGCAGTACGATTCCAATGCCGATGGCTACATCGATAAGGAAACATCGCATGTTGGTACCGGCTTCGGCGACCAAGTGCAGCTCAAGCTGGAGCGCACCTCAACCGATACTCTGAAAGGCTACTGGCGTGCTTCCGCGAACGATGAATGGCAGGATGTCGCTACGGTAACGCTGACCGGTGCGGACGTAACCGGGCTCGATGCCGGTGCTTTCGCCACGTCGAACAGCAATGCCGGCGCATTCACCGTGGCCTTCAACGGCACTGCGTTCGGTTCGCAGACTGCTGCTGTGGAGTCCATCGCGGCTAAGGACCCTGAAGCCACTATCGCCAAGGGGCAGATGCTCGCGCTTCGGGACGTGACGGTTACCGCCACGCTCACCAATGGCAAGACGCGTGTGCTGGAGCCAAGCGAATACACGCTGGAAGGCTTCGACACCACCAAATTGGGCGAGCAAACCGTGACGGTGCGTCTTGTCGCTGATTCTTCAGTAACCGCCACGTTCACCGTGACTGTGGAAAGCAACCTTGCCCGGTTGTTCTGCTCGTCCGCTGCGGCCTCGAAGTATGAGCCGGCCAGTAGCTGGGCCTCCGCTTCTACGGCCGACCTGACTTGCGACAACAACCTGAGCACCAACTGGTCGAACTGGGGCACCGGCGACACCTCGCCGTGGCTCAGCTACACCTTCGATAAGGCATATCAGCTGGGCAAGCTCAGCGTTGCGGTGGATAAGGCCAAGGGCGAGGCCGCTCCGAAGAGCTTCACTGTATCGTACCTAGCTGAAGACAGCGCCACGTGGACTGATGCCACGCTGCCGGCAGTCACTGTGAATGGTGCTGCTGGAGCCGTGACGGAAGCCGATGTGAGCGCTCTGCCCGCCACCAAGGGCATTCGCCTCAACTTCACCTACGCCGATGGCAATGACTATGCCAAGATCGCTGAAGTACGCATCGCCGAAGGTGAAGCAACGCCAAAGCCGCAGCCGTCTAGTAACGCCAATCTTGCTGATCTGACTGTGGATGGCAAGACGGTTGACGGATTCTCCGCGGATATCACCGAATATGCCGGTGCGCTGGCCGGAGACGCTGCTTCTTACCCGACGGTGGAGGCGACTGCTGCTGACGCGAAGGCTACGGTGCAGGTGGAGCAGGCTTCGACCGAGAACAGCGGCGTGGCCACGGTGACTGTAACTGCTGAGGATGGCACGGCGGAAACCTACACAGTGACATTCGGCGAACTGCCTCAGTTGGCCGAGCTTGCTGTGGAAGTGACCAAGGATTCCTATCAGGTAGGCGATAAGTTCAACGCTGCCGATGTGAAGGTATCCGCCATTTACAAAGTCGGCGATACCGAAACGCTGCGCAAGCTGATTGATCCAACTGATGGTGATTTGAAGTTCACTGGCTTTGATTCTGCCACCGCAGGCACGAAGACCATCACCGTCTCTTATCGTGGCGTGAACGCGACGTTCGAAGTCGCGGTCACGGCCACGGAGGTCACTCCCGGCCCTGGAGAGCAGAAGCCCGGCGATACCAACAATCCTGGCAACACTGCTAAGCCCGGTAACACTGCCACGAATAAGCCGGCTGCTAATGGCGCTGCGCCCCTTTCGAATACGGGTGTTGCCGTGGCTGCCATTGCGGTCGTGGTTGTGGTGCTGACAGCTGCGG
>OAUG01000404.1_pt1 | contig 15804 bp, 13 predicted proteins | sample 1476141 | NCBI WGS metagenome assembly OAUG01 (sample SAMEA2580007, study PRJEB22360) | human gut metagenome | biome: human gut; feature: human-associated habitat; material: faeces | place: Denmark | collected 2008/2010 | reverse complement strand
TTTAATTTTTGGAGAATTTCGGCTTATTTCCGAAGGAGTTGGTTCTGTTCCCGCCGTTTATCAGTTTTTGAGCGTGGAGCAAAAATCCAAAGTGATTTTTGTCCCACGCTCTTTTTAATGCCCAAGAATTGGTAACAACTCATCTAGCTGTTGAATCGTATAATTGGGTTGAATGGTTGGTGTTGCTGGAGCGGAGGTCTGATTGAGCCAAACAGTTTGAATTTTCGCTTGTTGACCTCCTTGAATATCTGAATGCAAAGAATCGCCAATAATCATTGTTTTTTCTCGACTAAAATTAGGAATCCGTTCAAAAACAAAATCAAAATACTCTTTCATCGGTTTTTGATAACCCACTTCTTCTGAAACAAAAATATCTTTAAAATAAGGCATTAATTTCGAATCTTCCAACCGACGATACTGTGTTTTTGCCACTCCGTTTGTCACAATATATAAATCATAATGGGGTGCTAATTTTTCCAAGATACGTTGACTATTGCCAAGCAAGTCATGTCCTTGACTTAAATATTCTCGGTAGTTTTCTCCCATTTTAACGCTATCAACTTCTCGATTAAACGCGTCAAACAATAAACCAAACCGTGTATCAAGGAGAACATCTTTTGTTATTTTTCCTTCTTCAAATGAACGCCATAATCCTTGATTAATTCGGTGGTATGTTGACTCGACTTCAGATGTAAATGGTACATTTTCTTCTTCAAATAAGGCATGTAGCGCCTTCTTTTCAGCCAATTTAAAATCTAACAATGTATCATCAACATCAAAAAGCAATGTTTTCATTTCCGTTCCTCTTCTCTTTTCAAATTACTCGGTAACGCTTTGCTTGTTTGTTGTTTTTCAATAAAAAAATAAGGCAATAGCAATTGTAACTCTTCTCTTGTTAATGAACGATAAGCACCTAAAGGTAATTGCGGATCTAGCCGCAACGGCCCCATAGTTTGGCGTTTTAAAGCAGTCACTTTTTTCCCCACAGATAAAAACATTTTTTTCACTTGGTGAAATTTTCCTTCTTGAATAGTCAGGAAAACATGACTCTCCGTTTCAGTCGCTGCAAGAACAGTTATTTTTGCTGGCTTACATTGAATGCCTCCTTGCAAAACAATCCCATCTTTAAATTTAGCACAATCTTCTGCAGAGACCAAACCATTGACTTTCACTTCATAACATTTCGCTACTTCTTTATTTGGCCGAATTAATTGATACCCTAATTGTCCATTATCTGTTAATAGAAGTAACCCTTCCGTATCGCCATCGAGTCTGCCCACTGGATAAAGACCAGGGCGTCTGTCTTGTGGTGCAATCAAATCAATGACTGTTTTTTTAGATGCATCTGAGACAGCACTAACCACACCTTTTGGCTTATTCAACATGTAGTACACATGGGTCTTATGCGAAATTAATTGTCCTTTTACTTTAATCATTTGTAATTGCGCATCGACATTTTGGCTTTCATTTAAAGTCACGATGCCATCCACAGTGACCTGCTTGCCTTTGATTAATCGTTTCACCGTTTTGCGTGATCCAAACTGAAGTTCTTCTAGTAATTTATCTAATCGCATTGTTCCGCTCCATTCTGGTATTAGTATAGTGGAATCCGTTAAAGATGAAAAGTGGAAGAAGGTAATTCCTTGACGTATAAAAATATAAGTGTTACGGTTAATAAGTAAAGTAAATAAAGGTTTCTCAAAAACAGCGTAATGACCTGGGAGAGAACAACGATAACAATGAACCATTCCCATGAGTGTTGCCTGGCAATATTTGTGGGGATTTTTTGATTATTGTTAGCATTTTTCTAGACAAGAACAACTGAAAAAAGAGTTTCTTTTTTCCATTATGTTTTGTTTCTGAGTTTAACCAAATCACTCATTATTTCAAGGAGGAATTAGGTTATGTCAGTACAATTAGAAGTTAAAGAAAGAGCTATCCGTCCACGTTCACTAAGAAATCAGCTACGTCACGAAGGGAAAGTACCTGCCATTGTTTACGGTTACCAAATTGAAAGTACACCAATCTATTTTGAAGAAAAAGACTTATCAAAAATTTTACGCGAACATGGTGCTAACACCGTTATTAAAATGACAGTTGATGGCAAAAACATCAACACATTAATGTCGAAAGCACAATTAGATACCTTTACTGGTCAAATGCTTCATGTTGAATTCTTATCTGTAAATATGAAAGAAACAACAGAAGTCGAAGCAGAAGTTCAATTAATTGGTGAATCTGCAGGTGTGAAAGCTGGGGGTACCTTAGCTCAAAACTTGTACACTGTTTTAGTGGCAGCCACACCAGATAAATTGCCAGAATCAATTGAAGTAGATATTACAAACTTAGAAATTGGTGATGCTCTTACAATCGCTGATTTACCTGAACACAAAGACTATGAAATTTTAACTGATCCAGAAGAACAACTAGTTGCTATTGTTGAAGCACAAACTGCTCCTGAAGAAGAAGAAGGAACAGCTGCTGAAACGACTGAACCAGAATTAGCCGAATAAAGAGTACACTTTTGTTCAGCTGATTCTCTTAAGTTTTAGAAATGGGATGTACGTTGAAACAACGTACGTCCCATTTTCTTTTTACTGCATGTCTTGATTTCTTCACATAAATGATGACACCTGCAAAGCTAGGAAGCTACAGAGGAATATTAAATTTTTGCTAATCTACGCAATATTTTCAAACGAAACAATTTCTTTTTTTTAAATTTGCAGTATACTAAAAGTAAGTAAACAAAAAGGAGGTCATCCATATGTTTGAACGTTTTGATAGTGACCGTAGCCGCTATGCTTCATTAGGTGTTGTTTCCAGCTTACCTAGTGGCTTAATTGATAGTATTTGGTTGATTATTGACTTAAATCTAAAAGGGGTTATCCCTTTAAACGACTTACTTCACTTTGATTTGTTGAACAATAATGGCAAAGTGACTGTCCATTTTTCTCAAGAAAATAGTTCAGTAGAAATGGCCATCGACTTACCATTTAGTTATTCTACGGCATATCCGTCGCGAATTTTTGCTTTTGATGATGGCCATCGTGAAACGATTTTATTACCTGCAGAAATGTTAGAATCTTAAATAATTTCAACAAAGTAGCCTCAAATTCCGATTAAACTGGAATTTGAGGCTACTTTAATTTCTTTTAGTTATTCTACAATAATTTGTTTACTACTTCCTGCAGCATTTTCAAAATTAATAGTAAAGGTTTCTGTTGCATCATCATAAGTGATTCCGTCACTTTGACTAATTACTCTGCTGTAATCTTTTGGTATTTTTAAAGTCAGTGTCTTAGTTGTTTGTGTGGGATCAGAGAAAGTATACGTTTTTTGGTGTTGTTGTGTCTTTCTCATTAAAGAAATAGCTTTATTTGAGGTAATCCCTGCTATTGTACCGCCAGTTTCTGACCAAATGTTAACCCCAAGATAGCCTTCTTCTTCTTGCTTAACTGCTTGAATTTCTTCTGTATTTGAGAGAACTTCTACTGTTTTTTTGGCAGCATATGTTTTTAAATCAGTTTCATCGATTCCTGGTAAAACTACATAAGCATAATGCTCGTTCGTTGGGTGTTGACCATGTTGAATCGTAAATGTTCGATAATCACCTACATATTCTTTATCACTTGGAAATGCTTCATTAATTGCTTTATAGGTTCCTTTTCTAGTTTCACTTTTAACATTTACCGTTGTTTCTTCTGGAAAATAATAACCCATATTAGCATTGGAATGATCCGACTTTAGTAATAACCATTGTTTTTTACTCGTTTCATTTTTCTCATGAATCTCCCCAATATTTGATAGCACTTGATACTGATAGGCATCATTTAACAAACGATTATCAACAACTGTCTCAATCGAAGCTTCTGTATCCCCTTTAATTCCTGCGCCTAATGCGATAATTTGCCCATTTAATACAAACCAAGATTTTTTAGCTTGTAGGTTCATAGGTAAAAGTTTCCCATTATTTTTGGTCCCGTCTTTATTAAGAGCCATCCCTACTACTGCCTGATTTTCTGACGTTACTCCACCAACCCATTGCTCTTTCGATGTGATTGTTGTAAATGCTGAAACTTCATCTGCCAAAGAAATGGTATCTACAGTTGTTCCTGGTAGTCGATAGGGATCTACAGTTGGCCAATAGCTGGAATTAAATTGAACCTCGTCATCATTATATACGTACATCATTCCGTCACCAGTGTGCCAGCCACGTTTATTTTCTTTATTCCCTGCTTCAAAAGATGCAGTGCGCTTTGAATACAAGCCTAGCCCAAACATATAACTAGGTGTGCGTTGGACAAATCGATCCATCGAAGCATAAAGTTTCGTGCCTGTAAAAGGAAGTTGCCCTCCCGTAATTTCTGGATTAGTTAAAAGTTGCATAGTCATCTGTAAATCATTAAAATCACGAGCATTTGTCAAATAATAATCTAGGTTCTCCTTCATCCAATATTTAACGGCTTCTTGAAATTTCTTTTGATAATTATTAGGAGCAAATTTAGCCACAATTAATAAATTATACATGGTAGTTGAGCCATAGCCTGTTTTTCCAACTGCTGGGGCTCTTGAGATGGAACGGCCATTCACAGTTGGTAGCATTTCACCTTTATAAATCAAAGGAAGAAAGGCACGATCAACATTTTCAACAAATTCTGTCACAAGAGTTGCATCCATTTGAAAAGATGAATCTGCTGTAATGGCCAAAATTTGTCCAACCCCTTTCACCAAAACATTGCCATACGAACCTGTATAAGGAATGTTATTGTGCTGGATAAAAGAACCATCTTGGTAAAAACCATCACCTTTTGTGACTAATTTAAATACATCGACGATACTACTGGATGCTTGGTTAATTTTCCCGCTATCCTTTTGTAAAATTCCTAACCCCAAAACAGTTAAAGCTAAGTCCGTTCGGTTCGCTCCTGATGTCACAAAATTTGGGATAAAAGCTAAATCCACAAACGTTCCTTGTGGTTTTGTATACAACTGTTTAAACGGATCTGGGACATAACTGCTCAGCGCATTTGTATAGATTTGTTGCTTTTCCGGAGAAACTTTATCCTCTAAAATCATTAGAATATTAAGAAACTTCTGTGGCACACCAATTTGCCAGTCCCACCAATTTCCGTGGTACTTTTTCCCATCATACCCTTTTTGCGTCACCATAAAATCTAAGCCATCAATAATGGTTGTTGCCAATTTGTCATCTTGGTAAAGCGTACTCCCCTTCGTTCCATAGGCTAACGCTAATTTTTGCAATTTGGTAAATTGAGTCGTTAAATCAGCCGATGGCGTATTGCCAGGCTCTAGTGGCCATAAATAGCTGCGGTTCGGCTCTTTATTCATCGTTTGATCGAGTTCTGTTGCTTCATTGGAGATTTTTTGGACGTAGTCTACAAGCGCTTGGTTAGTTGAATCATATTCTTTTGAAACAAGCTGATTTCGCCATTTTTCTTTTAATTCTCGGTATTCTGCAGATGAATCGATAACAGGAATGCTACCAACGGAGCCACTTTTCATAGAAATGATATTCAGCTTTGATAGATTACCAAATAGTCTAATTCCTACAGCCCCCGTCCAGTCATCATTAATGGACGTACCATCAGGATAATGAACCTCTTCATTTTCATAAAATAATTGATCATTCAGGAATGTTTGAATTTTTTTCCCATCATAGCGAACCAGCAGTTTATATTGTTGGCCACTTAGTAATGTTGGCCCCGGAATATTAGTTAGCTATTTACCGCCTGGTTGTCCTAATTGCCAGCGGCCGTCACGATTATAAGCAAAAGATTGCCATTGACTCGTCTTTTGTTTATCTCCGCGAAAAACCAATCCAAAGTTACTTTGTCCTTCATATAAAAAGGTTAGTTCAAGATCTCCTGAAGATTGTTCGCGTGCATCAAGATTGATAGAGACAGATTCTAGGTTTGTCCCTTGCTTCGTGTTTGCGATCCATAAACCAGTAGAATCATTCTTTTTTTCTGCTGTTCCCACCAAATCTTGCCAATGCCCAACTTGATTGGGGAAATCTGAAATGTAAGAGGGTTGCTCAATCGTTTGGCTTGCTTCGTTTTCTTCTGCAAAAGTAAGGGTGGTTCCCATAAATCCACTCGTCAAAGCAGTAAACAGTCCGACCAGCATTACCCATATTTCCCTGTTTTTCATTCTTTCTCCTCCTAAAAAATTATCGTAAAACGCTTACATCCGAATTAGAGAAAAAGAGTGAAGAAAAATACTTTCTACACTCTCCGACTCTCTGAAAATCACTTAATATACTTTTTACGCCAAAATACCAAAGGCACTCAAAACAATCGATAAAATTAAAATAATCCAAATCACTCGTGTGGAATTTAATTTCTTTTGACCTAACATCCAATAAGTTAAAAGAACAAGTAAGATTGGAACTAAGGAAGGCAAAATCGCATCTAACGTATCTTGAATAACTAATTCGACCCCGTTCTTTTTATAAACAAAAGGAACTGTCGCCTTGATAACTGAAGGAATTAAGGCACCAATCACAGTCACACCAAGAACAGTTGCTGCATTCGTAAAGGCAGATAACTTGTCTTTTAAGGTCGTCACTAGTTTGACCCCTTGCTTATAACCAAGTGGTAAGAGCGCGGCCCGACCAAACAATAGTGCAATATTTGCAATAATCCAAATAACACAGCCCACCACCGAACCATTTTGAGCCAGTGTCCCTGCAACAGAGCCGAAAATCGTCCCCCAAATAACGTGGAATAAAGAGTCACCCACGCCTGCCAAAGAACCCATCAGAGCTGTTTTTAGCGCAATAATTGTTTCTTTCGCTTTATAGCCATCTTGCTCTTCAATCGCCACATCAATCCCCATAATTAAATTCCCAAAAATAGCATTGGTGTTAAAAAATTGATTGTGTGTGCGCATCATATCTTGAAATTGTGCTTCATCATGACCATAGAATTTTTTTAAAACAGGTAAGATGCCGTATAAATATCCTGAACTCATCATACGTTCATAGTTCCAGTTTAATTGGCTTCCTAAAATATAACGCCAGCTAATTGCATTTAATTCTTTTTTTGTCAGTTTATGCTTACTCATCGCCGTCATATCCTCCTTCAAAATCACCATTTCCTGTTGTTGCTTGTGTCGTGCTTTTTGCCCCATCACGTTTAAATACAAGCATCGCTGCTACCATCCCAACTATCGAAACACCTAACATTGGAACTTTTAAATAAGCCGCTAAGAAAAAGCCTAATAGTAAATAGGGGATATATTGCTTCGTTGGCAAGTAACGTAATAAAATCCCTACACCGACAACAGGTAATACTCCTCCAGCTGTTTTTAAGCCCGTCATTAGCCATTCTGGCATGTTATCGGTAATCGTTGTTACTACAGCATCCCCCGCCAATAACATTAATAAAATCGGAATGGCACGAGACAGTCCCCACAGAACAGAACCAGATAAAACTAAGCGTGGAATCCGTTTTACTTGCATCTTATCAATCGCTTTATCGACACTATGAAGTAAAAAGACATTACAAAAACGGGCGACTACATCTAGTTGCAACATCAACAGAGAAACAGGAACAGCTAAACCAATGCCATACTCCGCTCCTTTTCCAGAGATTACAGCGAAAGCGGTTCCTAAAACAGCCCCTGTGAAATAATCAGGTACCGATGCTCCACCAAAAGCAGCAATTCCTAAACGCATTAATTGAAGAGTGCCGCCAACCATTAAACCAGTTTTTAAATCTCCCATAATCATTCCAGAAATCATTCCAGCAATAGCTGGTTGCGTCAACGTATTTGAAATAAGTGAGTCATTAATAGCAATAAACGCATAAATAGTAATTAAAATAATTTGATACGCTGCTAAATGCATTGAAATTTCCTCCTAAATTTAAAAATATTCTTTCTTAGTCTGACAGTTTTAGCCGCGTAATTTTTTCATAAAATCAACGACTGGATCGTTTGGAACTAATTGGGCTGTCACAGTGACGTCTTTTGAAGCGATTGTTTCAAAAATTTGTTCTTCTTCTGGTAAAACTTGAATACTTTTTGTTACTTCGCGTGCTCCTTCTTTGTAACTCATATTCCCAACATTTACAGTTTTGATAGGTCCTTGCGCTTCGATAAAGCGGAGCACATCTTTCGGATTTTTAAATAATAAAAATAAACGCTGTTTACCATATTTTCCTGATTGAATATTTTTAGCGGCAGCCTCTACTCCAAGAACAGATAAACGCATCGAAGAAGGCGCTGCCATTCTCAAAGATGATTTTTGTAAAGGATCTGTAGCCGCCTCATCATTGGCTACAATTATTCGCTGTGTACTAAGACTTGTCGACCAAATTCCCGCTACTTGTCCATGAATTAACCGTTCATCAATCCGTGTGTTTACAATATTTTCTTTTCCAACATATTGACTATAGTTACTTAATTCTTTTTCTTTGCTGGCTTCTGAAATCTCTTGTTCTGCTTGATTCATTCCAGCCTTTACATCAACAATATTTTCTTGTGCTAAACAAACTAATTCTTTAATCGAAGCCTGTTGATTAACCACTGCTTCAATCACAACAGAGAGCGTCATCCCTGCAATAATTTCCACTCCGTCAACGTTCAAATAATTCTTTGTTGCCACGTTACATGGCGTTCCTCCTAGTAAATCAGCAATAATCAGTGTCGTACCGTTAAGGGCTTTCATTTTTTCATTTAGCTCTTTCTCAAATTGAAGATTGTCACTATCTGGTCGTAATGAGACTGTATGCACGTGTTCTTGCCGACCAACAATCATTTCTAAGCTAACTTTGACGCCTTCAGCCATGCTACCATGACTAATTAGTACAATGTTTTCCACGAGTTTCCCTCCCTAGATGTAGGTGACCCTACTTAACATGTTATGTTCTCTACGAACTTACTATAACACATACTAAGTTATCCGTAAACCTAATATCTTAATATATTGAATTTATTTTTTTGAATTCTTTAAATAAAAATTGTCTTTCCTCTTTTTCAAAGTGTTTGCTAAAGGCTAGTTAACATGTTATGCTTAATTCATTCGATTACTAGAATGGAGGCAATCGCATGTTACCTAAATATGAACAAATTAAACAAGACCTTTTACGTGAAATAAAAAATCATACCTTTATTCCTGGTGATAAATTTTATTCTGAAGCCGATATTAAACGAAAATATGCTGTTAGTTCTATCACAGCTGTCAAAGCACTGAATGAGCTAACCAGTGCAGGTTACTTGTATCGTATCCAAGGAAAAGGGACCTTTGTTTCGAAATCAAAAGTTTCTCAAAATGTAAAATTTTCTGATATCGAGTTGCATTCTTTAGACTCTGAAAAAGTTAAAGTCCTTTCAATTGAAGAAGAAAATCAAGCCGAAATTTTAAAGGAATTAGGCTTACCAGCTAACGCTTCTTATTATAGAATCAAGCGTGTACGCTATTCTGAAGATACACCCTTTCTCGTACATATCACACATCTTCCCAAAAAGCTTGTTAAAGAGCCGCTCTCAAAGGACCTCACAGCTTATGCAAGTGTGTATGAACGAGTCCGTAAAGATTTTTCAGTAGACCTCTTCTCGTTGGCTTCTGTAGAAACAAATGAAATTGTCTTTCCCGAAGATGCTGAGTTATTGAATTTACTTCAATTAAGTTTTCGTGAACCCGCTGTTAAACAAGTTAAACATTCCTATCTCGCAGATGGTAGTGTTGCTGAATATATTATTAGTTATAAACATTGGAAATATTTCAAAACCAAAATAGAAGTAGAAGCCGAATAAATTTCAGCTTCTACTTCTATTATTTTAGTCTATGATTACTTGATTCGTAAATTTCAAGTACTCAATGTTAATTCCTTCTGTTTCAAAAATTACTACTTCATTTTGTCCTTGCTGTAAAAATTCTTTGGGACAATACAGCGAATGAATGGGTCCTATTTCCCAATAACGACCTAGATGATGGCCATTGACCACAACGAATCCTTTGCCGTAGCCTCGACAGTCAATATACGTGTCTGCTAGCTGTTCTAATTCAAATGTTACTTGATAAAACGAAGGCTGCAATGGATTTTTTCCAGCTGTGTAATCAATCTTGGCTAATTGCTCTTGTGAAAAAGTTAAGGGATAGTGTTGATAGCCTTGGTGAAAATGAATGTCTTGCATCACTCCACCTCGAATTCCTTTACTTTGTGTGGGATTATTTAATTTAAAGCCATAATTAACGCGACCTAAGTTTTCCACTAAGATATCTAACGCAAGTGTGTCTTTTTCAGTTTGCCCTGAAATCAGTAGCTCTTCTCCCACTGTCTCTTGATATTGGGTAGCAGCTAAATCTCCATCTACATAAATGTGTAAACGATCACTAGCCTCAACCACTTTTAGTTTATTTTCATGATGATAATTTTTTAAATCAAACGAATAAAGCAAGTAGCCATAGCCTGAGCCAGCTTCTTCCATACTTAATGGATACGCGGTGGTCTTCGGTGTCATCATTTGATCTTTTACTGCGAATAAGGATACGCTAGCAGTTACTGGAAAGCTTCCTAAATTCCCCAGTTTTTTCGTGCGTGGTTGTGCTTGCCAAACTTCTGGACATGCTTCTTTAATTGCTTTTTGAACGGCATAATATTTTTCTGTTGGTTCTCCTGCTTCTGTTAATAAAGCATCATAATCATAGCTAGTGACTTGAGGTAAATCTTTTGCACCTCGCGCCGAACACCCATTATAAAAGCCGAAATTTGTTCCTCCATGAAACATATAGAGATTTAAAGAACCCACTGCCAGCATATCTTTTACTTCCTTCGCCAAGTCGGTACCTTCTCGCTGAATCACTGGTTCACCCCAACGATTGAACCACCCATCCCAGTATTCCATGCACATCAACGGCCATTTTTTACCATGACGAGTCATAAATTTTTTCAAAACGGCAGCATTTTCTTTCGAATGACTACCAAAATTTCCTGTCACAAAAACATCCTCTTCAATTAACGTCCCCGCATACAGAACCTCTTCCCAAGCGCCATCAGATGTAAAAAGAGGAACCTCAATCCCCAGTTCTTCCATTATCTGCTTGGTTTGTCGCAAGTACGCTTTCTCCATGCCATAGGACCCATATTCATTTTCAACCTGCATCATGATCACTGGTCCACCTTGTGTTATCTGCAGTGGTGCTAGTTTAGGCAATAATACTTGAAAATAGTTACGAACTTTAGTCATAAAAATAGGATCTGTCGAACGTAATCGCACGCCTTTTTCTTTCAAAAGCCATGCTGGTAAGCCACCAAACTCCCATTCTGCACAAATATAAGCCGAAGGACGCAGAATAACTAGTAAATTCAGTTTTTCTGCCACGCGGACAAATGCTTCAATGTTTTTCATTCCTTCAAAATCGTATACGCCTTCTTCTGGTTCATGAATATTCCAAGGAATGTAGGTTTCTACTGTATTAGCCCCTAAAGCTTTCAGATTATAGAGGCTATCTTCCCATTGTCTAGGTGTCATTCGAAAGTAATGAATCGCCCCGCTAATAATTTTTATTGGTTGTCCATTTAATAAAAAGTCTTCTTTAATCTCAAACGTTTGCATCATTTTTCCCCTTTACCAGTATCTTTGCCATGATGGTTTTGCTAAACGCATTAAGGCTTCCATGTAAAAATAATCGCCCCATAAGTTGGGTTCATCAATCCCTTTTCCTTCTGCATGTGCGTAAACACCATGGAGTAGCAGTCCTTCATTTTCGGAATCATTTTGCGTACGATAATATTCTCCTAATTGATAAATCATTCCTTTGGCAAGCTCTTTTGCTTGAGGAAAAGCCTGTAGTTTGTCTGCTTCCAATAAACCACATGTCGCAATTGCCAGTGCCGAGCTATCTTTGTCAGATGGCATTTGGTCATTAAAATCAAAATCCCAATAGGGAATTAAATCTGCTGGCAAATGAGCTAGAAAAACCTCCACTATTTGTGGATACATTTCTGGAAATGGTTGGGAATGGAGAAATGTTTCGTTTAGGGGAATCCCTAAAATTGCCCAACTTTGGCCTCGTGCCCAAATGGAAGTATCACTATGTCCTTGATGCGTAGCTCCATGTTTTGGTTTGCCTGTTTCTGGATCAAAATAATAGGTATGATAAGTTGTCGCATCGGATTTAATCACCGTTTTCATTAACGTATGATAGTGACGTGAGGCGATTTCCTCATAAACCCTATTTCCAGATAATTTAGTTGCTTCAAATAAAAGCGGTAAATTCATTAATGAGTCGATAATTAATCGATATTCTTTGGGATCACCATAATGGCCCCACGCTTGGATGAAGGAGCCATTTTCTTGGAATCGTGCTGACAATACTTCAGCGGCAGCTAGCACTTCTTGTTTACAGCGCTCATCACCGGTAATTTTATACCCAGCACCCGCCGATAGACTATATAAAAAACCAATGTCATGGTGGTCCAAAACAAAATGCTCCTCTAATCGTTGTTGAAAGCTGTCAATATTTTCCATTGCCAGTAAACGAAATTTTTCTTGGTGAGACCACTCATATGCCAGCCAAAGCATGCCTGTCCAAAAGCCATTGGTCCAATCATCGTTAGCTTTGAGACGATATCGACCATTCGTAGCACAAGCTGAAGGAAACTGTGTTCCGAAACGCTGCATATTTTTAGCAATTTTTGAAACGCATTCATTTAATTGCGTTTGAATCCATTCATCTGTGACATTTTCTCCTAGAGAGATCAGTCTTTGTTTATTTTCTTGACTACACATCTCCATCACTCCTTAACTTGTTAACATATTAACTTATTGTATTATAACGTAAAAGAAAATAAAAAGCGACCTTTCTTGATTATTTCTCTTAAAAACAAGAGCGTGGGACAAAAATCACTTTGGATTTTTGCTCCACGCTCAAAAACTGATAAACGGCGGGAACAGAACCAACTCCTTCGGAAATAAGCCGAAATTCTCCAAAAATCAAAGATCAATTTTCGGAAATTTCTTCTTATTTCTCGGAGCTAAACGGTTCTGTCCCGACCTCTTGTTATTTATTCCGACCGAATACTTCAATTTGGGTCAACGCTGGAAACGGAGAAGAGTCCAGCGCTTTTCGTAAGCATTTTAATGTCAAAGTTTGTGTTGTTTTCATTGGGAACTTTATTTCTTGAAAACAGGCGGTATTCGTTGTGGCAACTACTCGTTCCTCTCCATCTGAAAAGGCTAAAGTGACTTCCTCCCAATAGCTATCATGTGGGTAATCCGCCCGAAATAACAAGCGGATCCAGTCCGTTTCTACAGGCCTGCCAAAGTCAATCGTTAACTGTGCCTCCTTTTGTTGGTTAATTCCCCAAGAAGCAAATGGATACGAGCCATGAGAAAGGTTACCAAACTTAGAATCAATAGCATTTTTCGCAAAGAAAACAGCATCGTCTCTCGTTTCAACGTTTGCATACGCATGAGGATAGGCTCCTGAATATTCTTTTTGGTCATGTGTATTCATAGAAAGATTTTGATAATTGTCTTTTTCAAACGTGTGCGCTTGTCGAACCATTATTTGGTGCCTTGCTGAATGAAAGGCCGTATCAACAAAAGCTTTTCGAGCAGATTCTTCTAATGGAATTTGATATTCCCAAACTTTTTCTTTTAGATAAATCAATGAAGGAGCCAAAGTTTCATCTAATTGAACCATCAAATAAGGGATAGCCCCAGTATAAGTCACTACAATTTTATCGCCAACTTGATAAAGGTACTGTTTAATTGCTAATACCGCTAACGTGTCTCCCTCCGCCACGAATGGCGCTTCTGGCTTCTCGTGATCGATTCGGCCAGTAATAATCTGATTGTCTTTATTTTTCAATTCGATTTTTATCATTTTTTATTCCTCCCTTGTCACACCACCTACCAAACAAATCAGGCGATGCGTTCCTATTGGTAGCTCTTTTTGCAAATAAGGTAAACTTGTTCTTGGGAAAAACAACGATGTATTGGGTTCAGGTTGAAGAATACCTGCGTGGTCATACCCTTCAATTGCAATTATTTGCGAACACAATTCTCCTGAATCGACTCTAGCCCACTCTTTACCAAGTTCTTTTTCTGAAAATTTTCCAAGTAACGGTAGACTGAATCCTCCTTCGCGCACTTTTAATGGAACCGATGTCACTATTTCATGTACTCTAACATGCCATTCCCCAAAAGGATAAATGGTTGTTTCAATTTCTACTTCTTGAAAAGGTAGCCATTTATAATAAACTTGCTCCTCTGTTAAATAAAAATCATGAACTTTCCCTTTAACACGAAAATATTCACCATCACGAGAAACAGCCAATACGTTATCAAAAGCCCCCTCCTCATAACGCGCACCAGCTTTGGGAACGCTAAAACCAAAGCGGCTAGAATAAACAAATTTACTATATTTAGCCGCAGCATGTGCTTGATTTTCAAGCCATAGTCCTGCAGGATAGCCGAGGACATGCGTTTTCATTTTAGGATGGATTAATAACATGTTTCCCTTTTCTATCAAACGCTTTTCTTCTCGTTTTATCGCCAGCGGTTCAGCACGCCAAAACGGATGGTCTTGATCCACAGCGAGCAACAAAAATGTTTTAAAGGCCCAATACGGAGAGCCTGGTGCGTTATAGCCTTCTGCCATTACTAAATTTTCGTAATGATAGCCAATGGACAACCGACCATCATAAGTGAAAATAGACTGTTGCATCCAACAGTGTAAATGTTTTGCTAACAGTGTTTTTATTTGTCCCCAAGGTAACGCCTCTACTTCTGCAAATATCAAAGCTGCGAAAAACGCTCCTTGAGCAAATCGATACGTTTGACTACGTCCGTAAGGTAACGCTTCGCCCTCCTCATCAAAATAGTACAGATAGTCCTGAGCAAACATAACGGCTCGTTCTGTAAAACGTTTCGCACGAATAGGATCTCTTTCTCGCATAAATTTGACATAAATCAAACTATAATAATGAAAAGCAAACGAAATATAATAATCTCTTTGCGTAGTTTTACCATCCATATACCAACCATCACCTAAATACATGCGTTCAATCAACGCCAATTCTTCCTCTAGTTCCGCTTGGTTAATCACTTGTCCACATCCCTCGAGTGCCAAACGAATGAGCACTTTGAAAAACGTCCAATTATTTTTAGGAATTTTACACCCAAGTGCTTTATTTAACCAAACCATGATATTTTCTTGCTGTTTCTCAGAAAAACAGGACCAAAAATATGTCTTATGAAGCAATAAAGTTAAAGATAATGCTGCTGCTTCCACAATATATTGATCATAATCAACAATATCGCCCCAATAATCTGGGGATGACGGATCAGTTCCTGCGATTAATTTTTCCACATAAACATCTCTTAAAACATCATCTTTACAAGCAACCCAATACGGTCCAATTCCCCATAATGGTCGAATGAGCGCTTCCATTTCAGCATGTTGCTGATCATAGACAGCACCACTGGACCCAAAATTTACACCAGGTTTTTCTGATGTTAAAATAGCCGTTTTTAAAGGTGTCATGATTGTTTCAAAAGCTTCCAAATATGCTTCTCTGGTCAAAAAAAGATTACTTTTTAACGATTCCATGCTTTTCGCCTCCATTAGTTTAATTCAAAGAATAACAAGGGCACTTATTTTTTTCAACTATCGTTTAATGAATAAAACGGCATATTATGAGAGCAGCATTTCACCTTCCCCAAACTTAACATATTAATTTTTTCTTTATTTTTGTTGAGCCTTGAGCTATTCACTTTATCCAACAAAACTTCCTTTATCAAAAATGAATAATAAATGAAAAATAAGCA
>OAUG01000379.1_pt1 | contig 17211 bp, 9 predicted proteins | sample 1476141 | NCBI WGS metagenome assembly OAUG01 (sample SAMEA2580007, study PRJEB22360) | human gut metagenome | biome: human gut; feature: human-associated habitat; material: faeces | place: Denmark | collected 2008/2010 | reverse complement strand
TCGCGCCGTACACGAAACCCCAGATCAAAGTCGACACCACAGCCGGCACCGCGTACGGCAGGAAGGTGGAGATGCGGAAGAACTTCGCACCGTGCAGCTTCATGGAATCCAAAGCCAAAGCCATCGCCGCCGACAGGAACAGCATGATGGGAACCTGCACCATAGTGAACAGGGCCACGCGCCATACCGAACTCCAGAACTGCGGATCATGGAACAGACGAATGTAATTGTTGATTCCCACGAACTTCGTGCCGCCGATCATCTGCTTCTGGAAGAAGCTGATGTAGACCGCGTACAGGATCGGGATCACGAACACGAACACGAACACCAACGCGAACGGCCACATAAACTTCCAACCACGCCAATCCGCCTTGTGTTTATTGACACGCACGGTTGCCGAATGCAGTGGCATATTGGCAACAACTTCCGTTGCTGACATCATTCTCTCCTTCGAGACATTTTTTGATTGTTTTTGATTGCCGCGCAAAGATTTCCGAGTGTGAAACAGGTGTGGATGGGAAAGCATCCCTTTCGCGCCTGTACTTTCACTCCACGGTGGAGCCTTGATGAATCGCACCCCGATCGTTGGACTGAAGAAATTCAGATTTCGATGATCGGGCGGTACGGTTCATGCCTTCGAGGACACCCGATGGTATTCTTTTCCTTTCTTTCTATTGAACGGCAGTGGCATGATCCTTGCTTTTGGCGCCCTTGCTTGTAGTCTGCATCTTAAAACCGAAGGATTATGACTGACAAATAATTTCGATGATTTCGACGATTTCAATAATCAAGGCACTCACCAGAACAGGCACGCGTGACTGTATCGTGTGAGGGCCTACGAAGTTGATGGTTCAGCGCATGATAGCTGAACCGCCGGGGTTGCAATTTGGCACATATTCCAGGCAATTTGTTGATGGAAATATATAGCAGAGCTGTTATTGGCGACATCGCTGTTGATTTACGTTATAGGTTTAATGGGCCGGGAGTCATTGCATATCTCCGTAACCTGTGCCCCTCCATGGGTTTTGTATGCGCTGCTTGAGGGGCCATTGTCGGTGGCGGTGCGGCTGCTACCGTTGGTCTCAGTGGAGCATTCGCTAATGTGACTTTCTCGTTCTTTAGACAATGGATCATCAATTGTGTTGGCCATTGCGTGATGCAGCCGCGCGTGTCTGTTCTGGTGAGTGCCTTGATTATTGAAATCGTCGAAATCATCGAAATTATTTGTCAGTCATAATCCTTCGGTTTTAAGATGCAGACTACAAGCAAGGGCGCCAAAAGCAAGGATCATGCCACTGCCGTTCAATAGAAAGAAAGGGAAACAATGAGGTTCTCGTTAGGAAAAATAATTGCTCTCTGCGGTGCTGCGGCGATGGTTGTTCCATTGGCAGCGTGTGGAACAACTCAGTCGGAAACTTCCGATGGGAGCGGTAAGACGGTTGTTAATGTTTGGGCTTGGGATAACAATCTTAAAGCTAATGCTAAGGTTTTCATGAAGAAAAACCCTAACATTGTCATCAAATTTACCAATGCCGGTAGTAGTAAAGATGAATACAAAGCTCTGAATAATGCTTTGGAAGCTGGCAGTGGAATTCCGGATATAGCCATGATTGAATATTTTGCGATTCCTGAGTATGTAATTAAGGGCTCTCTTAAAAATCTGAATGACTATGGGACTGCCAAATATAAGGATTTCTACACCCCAGGTACTTGGAATGCAGTGAATTTCAATGGCGGTATGTATGGTATGCCAGTCGACTCTGGACCAATGGCTTTTTTCTATGACAAAGAGGTATTTGACAAAGCTGGCATTTCTGAGCCGCCAAGTACTTGGGATGAGTTCTATCAAGATGCAAAGAAGATTAAGCAGATTGGTTCATATATTACTAATGATCCAGGGAACGCCGGATTCTTCAATGCAATGGTCTGGCAAGCAGGTGGACACCCATATTCCACATCTAAAGACGGCACCAAGGTTACCGTCAAACTCACTACTGATAAAGGAGTGCAGAAATTCTGTGACTTCTGGCAAAAGATGATTGATGAAGGACTAATCGAAACGAAGACAAAAGATAGTTCTGATGATTGGTATCGTTCAGTTGGTTCCGGAGAATTTGCGAGCGTGATATCTGCTGCATGGGCTCCCGGCATGTTTTTAAACAATGCTTCGGAGGGTGCTGGAAAGTGGCGAATTGCTCAAATGCCAACGTGGAACGCCGGCGAGAAGGTAAGTTCTGAGAACGGCGGCTCCTCCCTTGCCCTGATGTCGTCATCCAAGAATGCGGATGCTGCGTACAAGTTTATGGAATTTGCCAGCACTAATTCTGATGCCATCATGTCCCGTGTGGACCAAGGCGGTTTTCCTGCTGATTTGAAGACCATGTCTAACGATAAATTCCTTAGCCAGACTACTATGGTGAACTCCGATGGAGACACGGTGGATTATTTTGGCGGTGAGAAGTTCAATGCTGAATTCGCCGAGGCTGCGAAGCGTGTCACATCTAAGTTCGAATTTCTGCCCTATGACGTTTATGCGCGAAGCGTTTTCACCGACACTGTCGGGGCGGCTTACATGGGACAGACCACAATGAAGGAAGGTGTGAAGGCTTGGCAGGACAAGCTCGTTGAGCAAGGAAAGAGCCAAGGCTTTACTGTGAACGAATAAGGATAACAATGGCTGGAATCAAGGACGTGGCGGCTCTCGCAGGAGTTTCCATAAGCACGGTTTCCTATGTGATGACAGGGAAACGTCCCATAGGGGCAAATACCCGTCGGAGAGTATTGCAAGCTGCGCGGGAACTTGGTTACTTGGCGAAAAACGGTGGTCCAGCTCCGTTGAGTGGTGAGACTCATTTCGTCGCGCTGAGTTCGCCCGTCCATGATTCCACCAGCTATACCAACTATTGTGCTTATTTTCTAAATTTTCTCAAAGCGGCCAGGCAACTTGGCTATGAAACGTTGCTGTTGACTGAGGAAACAGGAGATGAGCAGCTTCGCTCTATCATCGATACTGGGATGGTGGATGGTGTCGCTCTTATGGATGTGACTATGAATGATCCCCGAATTGAATTAGCTCAGCTTTCAAGTATTCCGCTCATTTCTATTGGACATCCTATGAATGAAATAAATGTGCCATGCATTGATACCGATTTTATTGAAATGGGTGAAATGATCATGCAAACGCTTTGTCGTAATGGGCACAGCAGAATTCTGTTTGCAGGGGGGAAGGAGATTGATTACGAACGAAATGGAGGTGCAAATTACCTCATTCGACTCAGGACATCAATGCATGATGCTGCTGCGCGATACAAGATTCATATAGATGAAGAGTTTACCGACGAGGATGATTTCGATGCTGCCGAAAACCTACTTGAGAGGTTCATCTCGAGTGAGAACACAGCAATTGTGACTCAAGGCGGCCCATTGTTCCTTAATAACCTTGTTGCTGCGACGCGGCAGCGTGGAATGAAGATTCCTCAAGATCTTTCGCTGATTTCAGCGGGAACATATACAGATTCCATAGGCAAGCGTCTGAGGATAGATGAATTTCCCTTAATGCCAGCAGAGTTGTGTCAACTGGGCATGAGCATGCTTGCTCGACTCATGGATGGAACTCTAAAGGGAAAAGAAAAAGCAACATTGATTCATCCCGTATATAGGCAACGTGGATCCATAGCATCGCGTTGATGAAGAACTTGATTTAATAAGGAAACAAGATATGACTGATTTCAATCGTTCCGTCCTTCCCGACGCCGTGCGTTCCAACGGCGCGACCCCGAACCCGTGGTGGGCCAACGCGGTGGTCTACCAGATCTACCCGCGTTCCTTCCAGGACACGAACGGCGACGGCATCGGCGACCTGAAGGGCATCACCAGCCGTCTCGATTATTTGGCTGATCTTGGCGTGGACGTGCTGTGGCTGTCCCCGGTCTACAGGTCGCCGCAGGACGACAACGGCTACGACATCTCCGACTACCAGGACATCGACCCGCTGTTCGGCACGTTGGAGGACATGGACGAGCTGCTCGCCGAGGCGCACAGGCGCGGTCTGAAGATCGTGATGGATCTGGTGGTCAACCACACGTCCGACGAGCATGCCTGGTTCCAGGCCTCCCGCGACAGGGACGACCCGCATGCCGACTGGTATTGGTGGCGTCCGGCCAGGCCGGGCCACGAGCCGGGCACTCCGGGTGCCGAGCCGAACCGGTGGGGTTCGTATTTCGGCGGTTCCGCTTGGCAGTACGATCCGAAGCGCGGCGAGTACTACCTCCACCAGTTCTCCAGGAAGCAGCCGGATCTGAATTGGGAGAATCCGGAGGTTCGCAAGGCCGTGTACAGGATGATGAACTGGTGGATGGATCGCGGCATCGACGGCTTCCGCATGGACGTGATCACCTTGATCTCGAAACATCTCGATAGCCACGGACGGCTGCCTGGAGAGGTCGACTCGGAACTGTCCGAAGGAGAGATAGGCGAAGAGGGATACACGAACGCGAGCCCGTTCTGTTCCGATGGTCCGCGGCTCGACGAGTTCCTCGCCGAAATGCGCCGTGAGGTGTTCGAGGGCCGTGAGGGCTACATGAACGTCGGCGAGGCGCCGGGCATCACTCCGGAACGCAACGAGTTCATCACCAATCCAGCCCACAAGGAACTCGACATGCTGTTCCTGTTCGACCACGTCAGTATCGATCAATCCCCCGAATCAAAATGGGATACACACGCTTTTGTTCCTAAAAAACTTCAAGATAGAATGAGCAGACAGCAGGAGGCCGTGAGGCACGCTGGCTGGGCCAGCCTGTTCTTCTGCAACCACGACCAGCCGCGTGTCGTGTCCCGTTGGGGTAACGACTCTGACCGCGAGTCGCGCGAGCTGAGCGCCAAGGCGTTCGGCATGCTGCTGCACATGCACCGCGGCACCCCCTACATTTACGAGGGCGAGGAGCTGGGCATGACCAACGCCCATTTCACCGAGCTCGGCCAGTACCGCGACTTGGAGGCCATCAACGCCTACCGCCAGCGCGTGGAGGAGGCCAGGTGCCAGTCGCCGGAATCGATGATGGCGGCCCTCGCGCTCATCGGACGGGACAATTCGCGCACGCCGATGCAGTGGGACGCTTCCAGGTACGCCGGCTTCACCGCGGCCGACGCGGCGACGGAACCGTGGATCGGCGTCAATCCGAACCATGTGGAGATCAACGCCGCCGAGGAGTTCGACGATCCTGATTCCGTGTACGGCTTCTACAAGAAGCTCATCGCCATGCGCCACGGCAACGCGACCGTCGCGACGGGCGAGTGGAATCTGGTCGCGGCAGACAGCGAGCAGGTGTATTCGTTCACCCGTACCGGCGGCGACGATACGATTCTCGTCATGGTCAATCTCACCGGTAGGACGGCGCGGGTGCCGGCGGAGGTCGCGCGATTGCTCGGGAATGGCGTGAGCGAGTCGCAGGTGCTGCTCAGCACCTATGATGCCGTACATGGCGTGAAGTCGATCGCTCGCGGCGAGCTTGCTCGTTGGGAGGGAGTCGTGATTCAGCTCTAATCGACTCAAGCTGACTTCATGTTCACGCTCGACCTTACCCTGGTTGAGTGTGGACATGAAGTCAATGTCAGGGGCGTGTCTATCTCCCAGAGTGGCGTCTCTTAATGGGGAAGTCGATGTCCGTCAAATGTGAACTGGAGAACACTGGCTGGTGCAGGGCCATCTAATTTACTTAGCTACTAACTTAACGGCAAATCTTAAAAGGTGCAGCCTCGCATGATTCTGGTGAGAGGTTTTTCGTTGTTCCGTGCTGCGGATAAGCGTCATGTTGTTGTTTGACGTTCAATTGTCATATGGGTCGTGAGACTTTCCGCGCCGAAAGTGGTTCCGAGACGTTATGGCTACGTAGACGGTACGTAGGCTCTTCTATGGCAAAAAGCGCACTGAAGCACAACGCCGCGAGGATCGAACAGGATGGGCGTTCATGGCACCATTCGGCATACTGTTCGCCATCGTATTCATCATCCCGTGTTGCGTTTCGCCATTCGGCTTCTTCCTGGGTCGCGTATACGCGCAAACCTCCGTGCCGAACGAACTGCTGGAACATTCTGGACGTTTTTGGCCTGTCAGCGGGAGGATTCCTCCACTCGCTGGAAGAATTGGATGCTAATTGAGGAATATGGCTGTGAATGAGTCGGAAGGTTTGAATATGGAACAGTCTCGGGAGCGGTTTGCGAATGAGGTGGACGTTGCGTTAGCGCAGTCGGCCCGTCCGTTTGCGATTCACAATGCGCGCAAAGTCGATGCGCGAGGTGTTGCGGAACATTATTGGCTGGTTTCCGATGGTAGCGCGATTATTGCGACTGGGAATCGGGACGATGATTTTGCTGCGGCATGCGCAAGCGTCGGTTTGGATGCCGATGCTGATTCCGATTCGGTCAGTTCGGTTGGTTCCGGCGATTCCATGACCGGTTCGGCCGGTTTCGTGACCAACGCTGCAGGCCGCATGATGACTCCCGGTTACGTCGACATTCATGCGCACGGTTCGTGGGGGAGTTCCTTCGATGACGGTGTGCAAGGCATACGCATGGCCCGCGCAGGTCATATGATGCACGGCACCACCCGTCAGGTGCTCAGTTTGATCACCAACCCGCTCGACGTGATGTGCGCCAATCTTCAAACCGTGCGTGGCATGATGGGTGCTCGCCCTGACATTCTTGGAGCGCATTTGGAAGGTCCGTTCCTTGCGTTGTCTCGCAAAGGTGCGCATGATCCGGAATGCTTGAAAGATCCGGTTCCCGAATATGTTGATCGGCTTTTGCATGCTGCGAACGGCTGTTTGCGACAGATCACCATCGCCCCCGAACTACCGCATGGCATTGATGCGATTCGTCGTTTTGCTGCGGCTGGAGTGGTTCCTGCGGTGGGACATTGCGATGCCGATTATGCAACCGCCTGCAGAGGTTTTGATGCGGGTGCTGGCATTATGACGCACATGTTCAATGCGATGAATGGTTTGCATCATCGTGAGCCTGGTCCGATTCCGGCTGCTGTTGAGGATCCGCGCGTCACTGTTGAGTTGATTAATGATGGTTTTCATGTGCAGGATCCGATGGTGCGTTTGGGATTCGGCTTCGCTCCGCATCGCATTGCGTTTGTGCCCGACGCTATGGCTGCCACCGATTGCCCGGATGGTCATTATTTGCTGGGTGCGTTGGATGTGAATGTGATTGACGGTCATGCTCGTCTTGCATCGAATGGTGCGATAGCCGGTTCCACGTTGACGTTGGAAAAGGCTGTTCAGCGTGCGGTGCTCGAATTAGGATTCACGCCTACCGACGCGGTGGAAGCCGCCACGTTGATTCCGGCCAAAGCATTCGGTTTCGATCGTGCGAACCCGGTCACCAAGCAGCCGCTCGGTCTGCTTGCCCCCGGCTATGCTGCCGACGTGCTTCTGCTCAACCCCGCCATCTGGGCCGTCGAACACGTCTGGTGCGACGCCCACTTTCTTCGTTAAGGCGCGATTGCTGAAACGTAATTGCAGGACCGGCTTCGTAACAGGATGCCGGTCCTTGCTGTATCTCGAGTTTTTGTTTTCAGTTTTGCGGGGTGAAGCTGTCGCGGGCGACGAGAGATAACGCCCGGTTTTTGCGCACTTTGTGATTCGGGCTTCCCGGATATGAACATGGCCCGCACCGGGTACGATTTTCAGCCGCTAACACAGGAAAACCGCGATTGGAAAGAGGCACGGGCCATGTCCAAGGAAATCATACAGTTCGACCAGGCCATGTTCGAGACCAAGCTCGACGCCATGGTGCGCGACAAGGTCGAGCAGATCGTCAACGCGATGCTCGACGAGGAGGCCGACCTAATCGCCAACGCCGCCAGATACGAGAGAAGCGATGGACGCAAGGCGTACCGGGCCGGCCACTACGCGCGCAGGTTCACCGTCAAGGCCGGCAGGCTCGGACTCAAGGTGCCCAAGCTGAAGGGCGCGGTCTTCGAGTCGGCGGTCATCGAACGCTACCGGCGTCGCGAGCAGAGCGTCGAGGAGGCGCTGATCGACATGTACCTGGCCGGCGTCAGCACGCGTCAGGTCGACGACATCAGCCGCCTGCTGTGGGGCGAGCGGATGCCCCCGCAGACGCTCTCCGACAAGCTCAGGAAGGTGTACGACCAGATCGACGAATGGCGCAACCGGCCGCTTGGGGGCGAGTACCCGTACGTGTTCATGGACGGTGTGTGGCACAAGCGCTCATGGGGCGGGTCGGTCGAGAACGTGAGCGTGCTGGTCGCCATCGGCGTGGACGACACGGGCCACCGGGAGGTCATCGGCGTGGCCGAGGGCATGAAGGAGGACAAGGCCAGCTGGGAGCAGTTCATACGGTCCATGATCGAGCGCGGCCTGAAGGGCGTCAGGCTCGTGGTCGGCGACAGGTGCGCCGGGCTCGTCGCCACCGTCGGCGAGATGCTGCCGCAGGCCAGATACCAGCGGTGCATGGTCCACTTCATGCGCAACGTGCTCTCCAAGGTGCCGCCCACCCACCGCGAATGGGCGTCCGCCGCGCTCATGCTCATCTGCGCCAGGATCCGCTACGTCACCGTCAACGATTGGTCGAGCCGCCGCTACCTGGACATGTCCCGGCTCGACGGCATCATGCAATCAACCGACTGAAGTCATTCCCCCGACGACGGACCAGGCCACATTTGCGCAAAACATCGGGCACAACCTCTCCGTCGCCTGAGGGGCCTTTCTATGCCTTTGACCGGTGCGTACTATCCAAGGGCGGCATGCTGTAACACTGACCTAGCGCTGCTCCTATGTCACAGGCAGCAGTCAGAACAGCAAGCCATCATCAGGTCGTCGCAATCAGTCCGTAAGATAGGCCTGCGCATCCAGCGCTGCACGGCAGCCCATGCCCGCTGCGCTGATTGCCTGACGATAAGTACGATCCACGCAATCGCCTGCAGCAAAGATGCCTGGCGCACTGGTCACCGTGCTGGCACCCTGCACCACGACATACCCATCATTGTCACGGTCCACAACACCAGCTGCAAAATCAGTGGCTGGCGTATGGCCGATAGCCACGAATACGGCGTTGGTGTCCAGCGTGTTTTCTTCTCCGGTCACCACGTTACGTACGGCAATGCTGCTGACACTGGCCGGTGCCACAGCCGGTCGTTTGATTGTCAAGCCAGGAATGGCAATAGGTGCACCGGTGTTCTGTGTGGGGGAGGAGGTGCCGGTAATGGAGGTCACCACTGTGTTGGTCAGTAGGGTGATGGTCGGATTGGCTTTGGCTCGGTCCACCATGATCTGCGAGGCACGGAAGCTATCGCGTCGGTGAATCAAGGTGACCGAAGAACCGAACCGGGTCAGGAATAATGCCTCTTCAAAAGCCGAATCGCCACCGCCTACGACCACGATAGGCTTGTTCCTGAAGAAGAAGCCATCGCAGGTGGCGCAGTACGAGACGCCATGTCCGGACAGCTCCTGTTCGCCGGGCACCCCAAGCTTACGGAATGACGACCCTGTGGCGATGATGAGTGCTGATGCCTCCAACTGGGAGTCATCGGAGAGCGTTACACGATAGGTCGGCTTGGCCGAATCACTCTCACACGCCTCAATGGAAGAGACATCGTCTGTGATATAGGTTGTACCGAAGCGCTTGGCCTGTTCCTTCATGCGATCCATAAGATCCGGGCCAAGAATACCTTCCGGGAATCCGGGGAAGTTCTCCACCTCAGTGGTGTTGATCAACTGTCCACCTGGCGACAACGCACCAGTGACCATAACAGGATTAAGACCTGCACGGCCAAGATAGATGGCGGCCGTGTAGCCAGCGGGACCAGAACCGATAATGATGACGTTATGTTTCACGTGAAACATTGTCACACCCCCATACGATATTCCATGTCATTCAGCCAGACGCGAAGAAAGGGCGGCACCGTCGAATGTATGCGAACGGTACCGCCCTTCTTGGGTCAGTTATCGGTATAGATGCCGATTAGAAGACCTCCACCTTCTCGATGTACAGCTGGTTCTGCGGCAGGCTACCCGATGGCACCCACAGCAGCAGATCCTGCGTATTGACGGCTTTGGTGAACTTCACTTCAGTAGTGCCACCTTCAGCAAAGGTGAATTCGGCCACCTGCTCGCCCTGAGTGGGGTCTCCAGTGGTATTTGCGCGAATATAGCCCTTACCACCGGATGTGCGGATGGTGATAACCATGCGGTACGCATCCTGCGGCTGGTCAAGGTGCATGTAGTATGCGTACCCGGATTGGCCGCCAGGATTCGACAGGAAGTTGGCGCTGGAAATCGTAAACGCCGTGTTGTTCTCATGGCGCGGTTGCGGAGCAGCGCTGGAATCCTTATCGCCGGACTTCTTGGCCTTGGTCTTCTTGGACGACGAATCAGCAGTCTCGGACTTCTTGGACTTGTCTGATGCCGAGTCCCTGGATTCGCTCTGAGTGGCATCACTCGACTTTGAGGAATCGTCAGTGGCGCCACCGTTCGTCGCGTTCTTGCTGCCACCGAATGGCACAGCGTCAGCATTGATATCGGGCCAGTCACCTTCACTGGAGTTGCTGGAAGCATCGGCAGGATTGTCTCCGGAGGATCGGAACGCATGCACTGCCCAAACAGCCGCTGCCACTACCAATATCAGAGCCACAATGATGGCAACGACCTTGGTCGACAGTTTGCCGAACAGATGTTCATCGGGCAGCTTGCTGTCATCCACGTCATCCGGCACATCCTTCGGTGTGAAGCTCGGAGGAATGGCGCTTACTTCGGCAATGCGGGCCTGCTCCTCTTCCAAGGCACGCAGCGATTCCTCACCAGGAGCCACAGCACGGCCGCTGGCGTCGAACACGGGAATACGACTGGTTGTCTCTCCCACGGTGGCATCGGGAATACCGCCGGTAACAATAGGCACTGTCAACCGAGTATTATCACCCGGACCGCCGATGGGGGCCGGATTCATTTCGCTGTACCAGTCACCGGTGCCTTCACCGGAAAGATTTTCGTGCTCCCAGGCGTCAGAAAGGTTGAAGTCAAACAGACGGCGGGCATCAGACTGAGACTGGTTACCGTCAGCAGTACTGGACCCATCAGGCAGAGGAACCGGTGACATCGCGTGCGGAGCGGGGACGGCGGCCGTCTGAACCGGCAGGGAAGGGGTAATAGACAATTCCGGAAGACTGCTGCTGTTAATCAACGTGCTGGGAATAGGCACGATATCAGTCTCGTTGGCAGGCTTCAGTATCGCCTTGGTAATCGAGCAATCGCTTTCCACGCTCGGCAAAGCAATATCAGCATCGCTCAGTTCAGAGAGCGGCTTCCAATTACCCAACAAGGCGTCGAGTTCTACAAGGGCAGCCATTGGCAACGTATGATCGTCGGGCTCGCTCAAGGCCAATCCACGCTTGCAAATCACGCGGAATTCGCCAGGGGTGTCTTGCGGCAAGGCACGCAGATTGAATGTGGGTGTCGCTTGGCTTGGCGTGCGTGTCAGCAGGGTATAGAGTAATGCCGCAAGCTGGCGAATCGCATACCGTTCAGGACCGTCCGTACGCAGATCGGTAGCGGACGTATCGGCCAGCATCGTGGCACATGGTGCATCGGCAATTTGCACACCGGAGGTAGTCACTCGAACGGTGTCGGTTGTGATGACGATGCCGCTGGGAGTATCCGCAATGACCTCGCGCAGCACGTCGGCGCATTCTCCGATAATCGACCGGATGGCGCTGTAGCTGAGCGGCTTGGCGGTATCTGCCATGTAGTCAGTCAGGCATTGGCCGCTATCCACCGGCATGACAATGAGAAGTACGTCGGATTCCATACGGTATTTCAGTATGGGAATCACACGATCAGGGCGAGTGGCGGCGATGCGACCAGCGAGCTTATCGATTGCGGCGAAAGCGCTGCGATCGGTAATGATGAACAGCTGGCAATCCTTTGCCAGCACACGGTCGTTGGCTTTCCATGCCTGAATGCCAGGCTCCTCACGCAACGATGATACCAAGGTGTATCGGTTGAGAATCGTGTCTCCGAGTTGCGGTTTCATAGTGCGTTCGGCTCCGTGTGATTGGTGTTCGAAATTGGTCTTAGATATTCTACGTGCGGGGCTATCCTTGACGGGCTCCGTCTCAGGATTGATTTACGTAGCGTCGACTTTTTTCCGGCTGGGCTGTCACAGCAACGTCCTCACTGGCCGGAGTCTTGTGTAGACGGGCCAGTATCGAGTGATAGGCGCTGATGAGTTCCGGGGTGTGTACCACCCACAACACAGCCACATATACTACGGCCAGCACAATGGTGAGCACCACGCAGATGGCCAGCGCAGACCACCAGCTCATGTGCCCGCCTACTGGTCGAATATCCGCGCCGAGCAGTGCGACTACCGGTCGTTTGATCAGCCAGACCACAACTCCGGAAGCCAGTGCCGCCACAATGGCCTTGGCATATGTCCTCGTGATCTCCCGACCGCCAAGATTGCCTTCGAACTTGCGGCGCAACATCATCAACGTCAGCGGCAACGCCAGTAATCCACCGAGGGTCACCGAGCAGGCGATGCCGAGTACCCAATGCTCAGGAGGAAGTACCATCATGCCGATGATCATGAATATTGAGGTGAATCCATACTGCATCACCGCGGACAGGAAGGGGTGAAGGCCGTCCTCAAAGGCGTAGAACGTGCGCTGGATCAGCAGGAACGCCGACCCCAATGGAATGCCCATAGACAAGGCGATAAGCGCATAGGAGATCAACATAGTCTCGTCCATCGAGACGGACGGAAGCAATGCACGGATGATCGGTTCGGGGAACACGACCATGGCGGCGGCGAAGAACATGATGAGCAGGCCCACATTATTCAGTGCGCTGACCAGGTCGTGCCGTGCCTCATCCAGATTCGCAGCTGCGATGGAACGGGAGATTTTGGGGAACATAGCCGTGGATACCGATACGGCGATGAGTGAATAGGGCAGGATGAACAGTGTGTACGCATTCTGATAGGTCGCGTTGCCTGCCACGCTGAACAGGCTGGCACCCGTCAGTTCGTGGGCGCGCTGCGGTGCGGATGTGGCGATACGGGTAAGGATAATGCCGCAGATCTCACTGGTGATCACCACGCCCAAAGAGCCTAACGCCACGGGACCCATAGACCTGAGTCCAAAGCCGCCAAGCCCGAAGCTGGGTTTGTACTTGAACCCGATACGGGCCAGCGGCAGGAACAGTATCAGCGCTTGGAAGGCCACGCCCAAAGTCCAGGTGCCTGCGGTAAGCGCGATTTTGTCGGCGGTCCAGAATTCGAGGGGCTGTTCATTGGCCTTGCTGAACAGCAGAATAAAGCCAGTAAAACCGGCGCAACTAATAATGTTGGCACCGGTTGAGCTCCACGCATACGTGAGGAAATGGTCTTTGGCGGCCAGGATCTGACCCAATACCGTATACAGGCCGTAGAAGAACACCTGAGGCATGCACCACAGGGTGAACGAGGTGGTCAGGGCTATCATCTGGTGATCGTCGCTACCCACGTACAGGCGGGCAAGCAGAGGGCTGGCCGCCGCCATCACCACGGTCATGGCCAATAGGATGCCGATGGCCAACGTAATCAGGCGATTCAGTCGTTCTTGGGCGTCTTTTTCTTTCAACGTGCGCACGATCTGGGGCACCAGCACGGCGTTGAAGATGCCGCCGGACACCAGCGTGAACACGGATTGGGGAATCATGGAACCGGCCTGATAGGCGTTGGCCGCCAATCCGGTGGTGCCGATGGCCGCAGCGAGAAGAATCGTGCGGAGCTGACCGGTCACACGGGAAGCAGCGGTTCCCGTGGCCATGATCAGGGAATTACGACCTACGCTTGAACTCATTCGTCGGGGTCCTTCTTCCGATGGAACTGCCGCCACAGGCCGATAATGCCCAGTAGCACGGCGAAGCCGATGATAATGAAGCCGCTGGCATCACTGATGCGCATCACACTGGTGATCGCGGTGTCCTGCGTGTTGCCGAAGCTGTTGCCTTCCCGGTCGGTCAACGACACATGGGCCGTCGATGAGCCGGAAGTGGAAACGCGGATGGTGAAGGTCACCTGAGCGTCGCTATGCGAGGGAATATCGATGTCAGCGGTTCGCGAGGTGACGATCTGCATGGAGTCAGTCAGTGAGTTGACCTGCACGCTGACGGCGTAGGGAAGGTCATTGCTGACGGTGATTGGCATTTTCGCGGATTCGCTGAACACGGATATTGATTCCGATGGGTTGATGCGTACGCCGTTCAGAAGATCGCTGGCCAGTGTTTTCGTGGCTTTGACCATGGCTTTTCGCGTGGCTGTCGGCTGGGGGGAGCCAGACATGGACCGCAGCGCCATATCGTCATGCAGCGCCAGTAAAGAGCCAATCCATTGCGTCGGATCGTTGCTATGCGAGGCGGTGTCATTGGCGTCCTGCCGGGCCAGGGCCTGCGGGTCCAACGACGAGACCTCGTCGGAATCAATCTCGTTCCTCAATATGGAGGTGGCCATGCGCATGATGTCATGCCGGCTGTCGGCCAACTGTCTCAATGCCGAACGGGTATTGGCGGTGTTGGCATCATCGGCCTTGTCGGGATTGACCGAATCGCTGACATTGTACGGATCGGCCTTGGCCATGGTCTTCAGGTCCGTCAGATTCAACCAAGACGCCTGCTCGAAGGCGCTCATCACCTGATCGATCCAGCTGGCCTCCGTGGTGCGGGAGAACGTCATAAGCAGGTATCGGGATGTATAGGGCTGTTCCATCTGGTAGAACGCGCTCTGAGCGATCAGTCGGGCCAACCGACCGGCATCGCTGGACTCGGCCTGCGCGTCCGTGCTGGTGGCTTGGCCCTTGGCCAGCGTGCCCAAGGTCGATTGCTCCTTCAGCACGGTGACATCGCCGGCAGGCGTATGCACCACGTAGGTGCCTGTGTGTACGGCTTCAGTCTGGTCGGCATCGAAAGAGGCATCGGCAATCACCGTGTCATAGCCCTGCTCGCGTGCTGCGGTCAGCGCATCCAACGTCCAACAGTTGTTGCCCTGCCATGCGTACGCGGAGGGTGTTTCGGAGTCGCCTCCGTCGGCATACCATGCGGCCGCCTGCTTGGCGTTCCACTGCTCAGTGGTGATGCCGGCCTTTTCGTAGGCCGCGGTATCGTCCAGTGCGGTATAGGCGGTGATGTCGAAGTCGGCGGGCTGCATGATGCCGGCAATGGACGGTTGCACTGCGGACTGACGCCAATACAGAGGATCCGCGATCACTTGCAGCGAGCGGTGCTTGGCGAATGTCTGCCCAAGGGATCGCGCGGTATCGGCATCCTGTTCGGATAAGGATATGGCTTGCGTATCAGTGGCTTTGGCCGCGTTGCTGGCGTCGGCGTTATCGGACTTGTCGGCCTTGTCCGTGCTGTTGGACTTGGACGATGTTGATGTCGAGGAAGTGGTGGTTTCGGCAATGCGATTGCTGATGGCCTTATTATCGACCTGCCAGCCGCTGGCGGTGTAGGGCATGGCCACGGTCAGGTTCATGGCCGGTGTTGTCGCGGTGTTGAGCCCATCCGAAGATCGGGTCAGAAAACTCGGCAAATCGGCGAGTATCTGATTGCCAACGATATACGACAGCATCAGCGGTTTCGGTCCCCAACTCCCTATGGAGGCAAGGGTCTGCTGATTGGCGTTCACCTCGATGGTGACGGTGGCAGTGCCGCCGGCGGGAATCGATGGCACGTCAACGGAACCCAACTCGTTGGGGGTTGGGATGGGGGCGTTGTTCTCGGCCCAATTCTGAATATCGGTGCGCGAGACAAAGGTGAACAACGCATTGGTGGTCAGGTGCAGTGTGCCGCTTGACGTGGCCGTGCTGTCCGTATTGCTGATGACCGCGGTGACACGATAGCCCGATTTGGAGGTGACGATGGGGGTGCTTTGCGTGATGGCAATGCTCTGCTTGGGCTGATTCTCGGTCTGATTGCCCGTTGCGTCCGTCGTATCGGATGAATCAGTCGTGTCCGTCGTATCGTTCGCGTAGACGGTCAATGGAGCGGCCAGCATCGCCACAACGGCGACGCCAGCCGCCAGTGCGTGTGCCAGACGTGTGCAATGTCGTAAGACTCCGGGTAGGTTCACTCGTTTGCCTGCCTGTTCTTCTTCCTGGCGTAGAGCCACGCGATTTTGCGTTCGTTGGGATAGCTCAACACGTCATCCAAATCTTCAAAACGCACCCAGATGGCGTCTTCCGCCTCATGATCCGGGTCTCCTTCCACCGTCAGTTCACCGCCGGTCTGTTTGAGCGCGAAGTGATGGACCAGCTTGTGCACGCGCTGCGTGGTACCGGTGAACCAGTAGTCGATGGTGGCGATGGAATCGATCACCTCGCCCAGGATGCCGGTCTCTTCATGCACTTCGCGCACAGCGGTCTGCTGCGGGGTCTCGCCTTTTTCGATATGCCCCTTCGGCAAGCACCATTCGAGATGGCCGGAGCGGGAATGACGGGCGATAATGGCCACGCGGTTCTGGTCATCGAAAATCAGACCGCCTGCCGAATATTCGCGTACGACCGGCAGTTCCTGGGCATCCAGTGAAGCGAATGTGGTCGGACCGTCCGACGTACGGCGTTGCGGCATCATGGCCGGAGTCGGGCCGGATGGCGTCACCGGTTCTACCGGCACTGCCGGTTCCGGCGAGGCAACATCTCCGGACGGGTGCCGGCCGAAGACCGTGGCCGGCGTGGGATGCGCTGACGTTGCGGGCCTCACTGGTGCTGCAGACGGCGCTGAGACCGGCATGGTGACCGGCGTTGCGGCCGGTGCGGTACGTGCCGCAGGCGGCATCAGCACGTCGCGCGGAGTCGGTATCGCTGTGGTGTGCGCGGCGGCGGCCTTGGCGACCGCAACGGCAGCATCTACGGCCGCGTGAGCGGTCGCCGCGGGATCGTTCGTGACGATGGTTACGGACGTTTGTGCCGTGGCGATAATCGGCTCGACCTCGGCAATCGTCTCGGCACCGGCCTCGCCGGCGATACCATCAGCCTGCCCCTCGATAGTGCCGCTGGTAGTGGCGATGGTGACGGTGGCATGCATGCCGAAGACGGTGGCCGGTGTGGGCATCATCGGCTTCGGTGCGGGCATGTCGCTGGCGGCGTCCGATATTTCGGATTCGGATGGGTCGGGTGTGGGGGGGGGGGGGGGGGGGGCCGGACGGGGTTGA